>Ga0209256_1000180_pt1 | contig 123687 bp, 113 predicted proteins | sample AraplaCol_mCL_r2_2_FD_184270 | JGI IMG/M metagenome (GOLD analysis project Ga0209256, IMG submission 184270) | Arabidopsis root microbial communities from North Carolina, USA - plate scrape MF_Col_mCL_r2 (SPAdes) (version 3) | ecosystem: Host-associated > Plants > Roots > Endosphere | place... | reverse complement strand
GTCGAAAACCTCTCGGACTCGATCGAGAAGGGCGTTGGCCGTCTCGTCGACGCTGACATGAACGAGGAATCGACCCGCCTGAAGGCTCTGCAGACGCAGCAGCAGCTCGGCATCCAGGCACTCACGATCGCTAACACCAACTCGCAGAACATCCTGTCGCTGTTCCGTTAATCGATCGACCGAACATGACGGGCGATCTTCGCCCGTCACTTCGAAAAGAAGCCGCACATCCCCCGTGGATCGTGCGGCTTTTTCGTTTTGCGCTCCGGTATTCAATGGCCGCCAGGCGTGCCGCATGCCGCCGGCATTCGTTCCATGGGTGACGGTACGCATCTTAACGCTTCGTCCATCTTTCCTTATTTTTGTTCACCTTTGTTACCGACTTCCTAATGGCATTAACCATTTGTTAACTATGAGATCGTTACATCTTGGTTAAGAGCGAAGGGTCGCCTCCAGGGCAAAACAGGGGCGATTCGCATGATGCCAGTCCCATCGCTGCCGGTAACACTCCGGAATGTCCTTAGGAATTCATTCGGGACAGGTGACCAATGACAAGCATCATGACCAACACCGCCGCCATGGCGGCTCTCCAGACATTGCGTTCGATCAACTCCGACATGGCGGAAGTCCAGGACCGCATCTCCTCGGGCTACCGCGTGCAGACGGCTGCCGACAACGCCGCTTATTGGTCGATCGCGACCACCATGCGCTCCGACAATGCCGCGCTCTCCACCGTTCAGGACGCCCTCGGCCTCGGCGCCGCCAAGATCGACACGGCCTATGCGGCAATGAATTCGTCGATCGAGGTCGTCAGCGCGATCAAGAGCAAGCTCGTCGCGGCGAGTGAGCCGGGCGTCGACAAGCTGAAGATCGACAAGGAAATCACCGAGCTCAAGAACCAGCTTATCTCGGCCGCCCAGTCCGCATCCTTCTCCAGCGAAAACTGGCTCTACAACGCCGCCACAGCTCCGGTCGGCACGAAGTCCGTCGTGGCCTCGTTCAACCGTGACGCCAACGGCAATGTGTCGGTCACGACGCTCGACTTCGACACCTCGCAGTCGATGCTGATCGACAAGCAGAACGCGAGCCGAGGCATCCTGACCAGGAACTACGACGCCTCCCAGCTCACCTCTCCGCCCGGCACGGCGGGCGCGCGCCTGTACCACCTGATCGGCGCACCGGCGACGACGCCGATCGGTACGACGGCGGAAGTCAAGCTGACCGCATCGACGACGCCTGCCGAAATGGCCGATATGATCAGCGTCGTCGAACGTATCCTCAACCAGCTGACGGACGCCGGCTCCACGCTCGGCGCCATCACCAAGCGCATCGAGTTGCAGGAGGGCTTCATCGCCAACCTGATGGATACGATCGACAAGGGCGTCGGTCGTCTCGTCGATGCCGACATGAACGAGGAATCGACACGGCTGAAGGCGCTGCAGACGCAGCAGCAACTGGGCATCCAGGCGCTCTCGATCGCCAACACCAATTCCGAAAACATCCTGCGCCTGTTCCAGCAGTAAGGCGCAGCGGAGGACAGCGGCCGGAAGCGGCCGCCGATCCGCCAAACTGAGCCCACCACCCCGAATGCGGGTGACGGCACTTTGAGTTCTGCCACGTCGTCGGTCACGGCACCCGGTGGAAACGGTTGGACCGCGCTAATTGCCCTGGCGCGGTCCAACACATTCATTTTCGCACAAGTTTGACCGAATAGCCTTCCCTCGCAGTCCTGTCGGATGACTGCCGGCCAAAATGACCTTTGCGCCGCCGCCTGCATCAGATCGCTCCGGGAACAACCGACCCCGGATCACGCTGATGTACGTCAAGAATGCTGGGTCTGCCGTATCCGACGGTCGGGCCCGAGGGAGACATGTCAGCAGTGCCAGGAGCAATGGAAGTCCGCGCCAGGGAGCGCCGCCTCTCAAGCAGATGGGGATCGCCGCATTGCCGCAGGTCCGCTGCAGGGGGCCGGCCATGAGTGCAATGCTCTCCCGTTATCTCAAGGACTTCAGCGCACCGAAAGTCGAGCTGTCGCTGATGCCTCCGAAATATTTCCCCGATCTGGATACCGACTATGCCGATGGCGAGCGCCTCGGCGCGAGACCAGCCATGCCGGAAATCGATATCGACGCCGAACGCCGGCGCGCCTTCGCCGAAGGGCGGGCCGAGGCGACCGCCGAACTCGTCTTCGAACAGGAAAAGCAGATAGCCGAACTTCAGGCGGCGCACGCGGCCGAACTCGAGGCGCTGACGCGGCGCTTCGAAGAGGAAACCGCGAACCGTCTCGCGCTGCGCATCGACGAAATGACCGAGGGGCTTGCCGTCGCACTCGGCGACCAGGCCGCCCGCGTGCTCGCGCCCGTCATGGGCGATGCCCTCATGCAGCGCGCCGTTGCCGATATGGCGCAGATGCTGCGCCAGGGACTTGTGGCCGGCGAAGGCTGCACCATCGTCGTCAAAGGCCCGGCGTCTCTCTTCGAGGCGCTGAAGCGCCAGCTCGGAGAAGACATGCCGTCCTTGCGGCACGTCGAATCCGACGATGTCGATCTCGCCGTCGAGATGGATGGCACCATCCTCGTGACGCGCATGGCCGCCTGGGCCGATACAGTTCGGAAAGTTCTCGCATGAGCGACGAAAACCACCACAACGGCAAGCACGAGATCATCATCGTCAAGCGCCACAGCGGCAGCCATGATGGTCACCACGGCGGCTCCTGGAAGATCGCCTATGCCGACTTCATGACGGCAATGATGGCCTTCTTCCTCGTGATGTGGCTGATCAATGCCGCCAACGAAGAGACGAAGGCGGCGATCGCTTCCTATTTCAACCCGGTGCAATTGACCGACCAGAAGCCTGCCGAACGTGGCTTGAAGGACCCGGCCAAGGATGCGCAGGGCGAAGAAACGCAGCAGCGTTCGAAGGTTGACGGCGAGCAGGAAAAGTCCGGTGGCTCGGCCAAAACCGGCGATCAGCTGACGGCGACGTCGGGCGAAGAGACGAAGTACTCCGACGCCGACTTCTTCGAAAACCCCTATTCCGTTCTTTCCGAGATTGCGCGCGAGGTCGGCCAGCAGGCCAACATCAGCGTCAAGGGCGAGGGCGGTGCGGCCCAGTCCGGCCCGGCCACCGGCGCCGATGGCGGCGAAGCCTATCGTGACCCGTTCGATCCGGACTTCTGGACCAAGCAGGTCGAAGTGAAGGACGCCGGCAACACGGCCGAAACCGTTGCTGCCCTTGCCGACAAGTCGACGGAGCCCGCAGGCGCGACGCCGGCCGTCAAGAAGTCTGAGGCGGACGCGTCGCAGGAGCCGCATGAAGCGGCCGACAAGCAGGCCGGTGACGGCAAGGACACCGATACGGGAGCTGGCAAGGACCCGGCGGACGCCGCAGCCGGCGAAAAGCCGAAGAGCGAGGTCGCCGAGGCCGACGCCAAGGAGCAGGCGGCCGAGCTCCAGGCCGAGCTGAAGAAGCAGCTTGCCGGCGAGGCGGGTCAGCTGGCCGAGGGACTTGTCGTGACACCCGCTGAAGGCGGCCTGATGGTGACGATCAGCGAGCGGACCGATGCGCAGATGTTTGCCATCGGCTCGGCCGTGCCGCAGAAGGAACTGGTATTGGCGATGGAAAAGATCGGCCATCTGCTGGCTGAGCGTCAGGGCGCGGTTGCAATCCGCGGCCATACCGACGGCCGTCCCTTCAAGGATGGCACTTATGATAACTGGCGCCTCTCCGCCGCCCGCGCCCAGAGCGCCTATTACATGCTCGTCCGCGGTGGCCTGAAGGAAGATCGCGTCAGCCAGATCAGCGGCTTCGCCGACCGGCGGCTGCAGATCCCCGGCGATCCCTACGCCCCGGGTAACCGCCGCATCGAGATCCTCTTGCAATCGGCTCCGGGTTAAGCGCCATGCTGAGACGCCTGCGAACCGCTCTGATGGCCTGCTGTGTGCTGGCGACCCCCGTTTTAACCGGGGGTGCCAGGGCGAACGATATCGAGGAGCTCGCACCTTTCAAGATGATCCGGTCGCTGCAATATGTGCAGGACTCGGTCGTCCTTGGCGACCATTCGGCGATCGAAATGCAGCGCTTCATGCTGGGCGCCATCGACAAGCGCCTGCGTGCGGCCGACGCGGCGGTCTTCCGTGATCCGCGCAACGTCGATGCGGCGCTGGTCTATGCCATGAGCGGCGGCAATCCGGAGACGCTGAAGTACCTTGCGGATCACGATGTGGCCGGGAACTTCGATTCCCGCGTCACCGAGGCGCTGACGCAATATCTGAATGGCAAGGGCGGCCTGATCGTCGAGAGCCTGTCCAAGGCCGCGCCTGAGTACCGCAGCGCCCGCATCGGCCCTTATCTCTACCTCATCCTCGGCAACGCGACGTCGCAGCAGGATCCTGTGGGCGCGATGAAGTACTACGACTGGGCCCGTCTCGCGGCCCCGGGTACGATCATCGAAGAGGCTGCCCTGCGTCGCTCGGTTTTCCTCGCGGTTCAGGCGGGCGACGCGGACAAGGGCTTCCGCTATGCGTTGACCTATGCCCGCCGCTACCTGACCTCCCCCTATGCCAGCCAGTTCGCGGATGTCTTCGTCGAACTCGCCGTCGCCCATTTCGATGGCGGGGCGCAGGGGCGAATTTCGGAGATCCTGGGTTTCATGGACGCGCCGCGCCAGCGCGAAGTCTTCCTTCGCGTCGCCCGCCGCGCGGCGATCGCCGGCAAGCAAGAACTCGCAAAGCTCGCGTCTGAACGCGCCGAGGCGCTCGGCGCAGACGGCGCGCCGCAGCCGAAACTGCTTGCCAGCTTCTATGCCGGATTGGCCTCGGTGCCTTCCAATGACGTGTTTGCCGCGACGGCGAGCCTGGCGGCGATATCGGATGCGGAGCTTTCGCCGCGCGACCGCGCCTTGCGCGACGCTGCAAAGGCGGTTGCGGACGCCGTCGTCCGGCCACCTGTCGGTGAAAGCCTCACGCAAGCGATTGCGTCTAAACCCGATAGACCGGTTGAGGCGAACGCGTCGGCCGCAAGCGAGGAAACTGGCAGCGGCATGAGCCCCTTTGGAAGCGGGCAGACCCCGGCGGTTGCGCCGGAGACCGTGGCCGCATCCGGCGCTGACGAGGTGGCGGACCCGAAGCACGATGGCTTCGTGGCGAAAGGACGATCGAAGATCGAAGAGATCGACGCTCTCCTGAAGGGAGAAGACAAATGAGGGCTGAGGACACCCTGCGCATGCCTCCGACACCTGTCGGAACGGGAAGCGGACGAGCGGGCGGCAAGGAGCAGGCCGGTGGTGCATCGGCCGGCGCGTTTGAAGATGCCGTGGCCAATGCCGGGCGGCAAAGAAACAACGCCCAGCCGGGTTCAGGTAAAGGCGGCAACGACGCCGCTGCCGGCAGCGACGCGGAGGCGGGAGCCTTGATCGACAAGGACAATATTGCCAAGGCCGCGGGCACGGCCGCGACACGCAGCATCAGCCTTGGTCGCAACGACCAGTTCGACGAACACGCGCTGCGCGACCATTTCCAGGCGGCCGAGCGCGGCGTTGGCGGCAAACGTGCCGTCGACAAGACCGATCCGGCCAAATCGGCTGCCGTGTCCGATGATCTGGCTCAAGTGGAGGCCGATGAAGAACTCGCCAAGCGCATTGCCACCTTGACGAAAGGCATTGGCAAAGCGCCGGCAGATGGCGCCTCGGTCGATGGCGACGTCAGCGCCGGCGGCGAGGGCGCAGAAGCCAAGCATACACCGACAGCGATGGACGATCTGCTGACGCTGCTGGGCGGTGCCCAGGCGACGCAGCCTCAGGGACAGACGGCGGCCGCGCGCCAGGCAGCGGATGGCCAGATTGAAGGCGCGGCGCCCGTTGCCGGTGGCAGCGAGCATGGCGCGAAAGCCGAGGCACAGGCGGGCGAGAACGACCCCGACCGGCTCTTCCGCTTCGCCCGGGCTGACGGCAAGGGACAGGCCGTTTCCATGAGTCTCTCGAAGGACGGTGATGCCGCGTTCGACGCTGCCCGCTCGCAAGGCTCCGCCAAGGTCGAGAATGTCACCGTGCTCGAGGCCCGGCGTTATCTCGGCATCTCGATGAGCCCGAACACCAGCGCCGTGGCAGACGCCATCGCCGGTGAGGCCACCACTTCCCTGCAGCCAAGTGCTGCACTCGGTCAGCCGGGCGCGTGGACGCAGGCCGGCAAAACGCTCAACACCCTGAAGATCCAGCTTCACCCGATCGAGCTTGGCCTCGTCACGGCCACGCTGCGCCTGAAGGATGACGAACTGCAGGTCGAGCTGAAGGTCGAGAACGGCGACGCCTTCCGGCAGTTGCGCGACGACCAGAACGACTTGGTCAAGGCGCTGCGCGCTCAGGGCTTTGCGGTCGATCAGGTGAACATCGTGTTCAACTCCGGCGGCGACACGTCGTCCGGCGGCGGGTCGCAGGCGCAGGCGCAAGCCCAGGCCGGGCAGCAGGGCCGAGAACGCGCCGATGGCAACGGCCAGGGACGACAGCAGCGACAGGACGACAGCCAGTCTTCGGCGGCGGAAAGGTGGGTTGGCAATGGCGGGACGGACGATGCGGCTGCCGGCACTGAGCGCTCTCGTACTGGTCACGTCTACATGTAGCGCTTTTGCCAGCGCGGACGCGGGCGTCTGCGAGCGCGAGATCATCAGCGCAGCGGCGAAGTACGATATCCCGGCCGGGATCCTCTATTCGGTCGGGCTGACCGAAACCGGCCGCAAGGGATCGCTTCAACCCTACGCGATGAACATCGAAGGCAAGGCCTATTTCGGTAGCAGCGAGCAGGACGTTCTGACCCAGTTCGGCAACGCGCGGGCACAGGGTGCCAAGCTCATCGATCTCGGCTGCATGCAGATCAACTATTACTTCCATGGCGAGCATTTCAGCTCGCCGCAGGAGATGCTTGACCCGCGCAAGAATGTCGAATATGCCGCGCGCTTCCTGGCCAATCTCCATGCGAGGCACGAGACCTGGACAATGGCCGTTGCGCGCTATCACGCAGGCCCGAACAACGACCCGGCGCAGAAGAAATATGTCTGCCGGGTGATCGCGAATCTCGTCGCGACCGGCTACGGCAAGTGGACGCCGAACGCCACGCAGTTTTGCCAATAAGCAACCATCAATTGTATTAGCATCCCATTTGCCGCATTGTGGCGACAATGCGCGGACAATGTGACCGCAAGCGATTTGTCGTAGTCCGTTAACTTTTCCACATTATTTTAGTGCCGCCTTGAGGCGGGTGCTACTAGATATAGATCAAATCGGCGAAACATGGTTAATCAATTATTAATTCCACCCAGTAACTTCCTCTAGTTGTTCATGAATCCCTCGATTCGTACCTCTCAATCAGTGCGGAGCCATACTGATTCGGAGGCGGGCGAATGATCGTAGTGGTTGATGAAAGAGAGCTGGTGAAGGACGGGTATACGTCCCTCTTCGGACGTGAAGGTATTCCCTCGACGGGTTTCGATCCCAGGGAGTTTGGAGAGTGGGTAAACGCGGCTGCCGATTCGGATATAGATGCCGTGGAAGCGTTCCTGATCGGGCAGGGCGACACCACCTTCACGCTGCCGCGGGCCATCCGCGATCGCTCGATGGCACCGGTCATCGCGATGAGCGACACGCCGTCCCTCGAAAACACGCTTGCACTCTTTGATTGCGGCGTCGACGACGTTGTGCGCAAGCCTATCCACCCCCGCGAAATCCTTGCCCGCGTCGCCGCGATCCGCCGGCGCCTGAAGGCGATCGCCAACTTTACCGACATTGGTCCGATCCGCGTTTTTGCCGACGGCCGTGATCCGGAAATCAACGGCGATGTCTTCGCCCTGCCGCGCCGCGAGCGCCGCATTCTCGAATATTTGGTCGCAAACCGCGGCCGTCGCGTCTCCAAGTCGCAGATCTTCAACGCGATCTACGGGATCTTCGACGAGGACGTCGAGGAAAACGTCGTCGAAAGCCACATCAGCAAACTGCGCAAGAAACTGCGCAAGAAGCTCGGTTTCGACCCGATCGATTCGAAGCGTTTCCTTGGCTACTGCATCGACTGGAACTGAGCGCCACGCCGATGGGCGGGCACTGAACCAAGACAGGTTCACGCAAGGCCCGCTTCCTAGTGTCGCCGTAACAAGGAAATGAGGATCCGATATGAGTCTCTATGGCAGCATGAGAACGGGTGTGTCCGGTATGAACGCCCAGTCGAACCGTCTGGGCACGGTCGCCGAAAACATCGCGAACGCCAACACGACCGGCTACAAGCGCGCCTCCACTGAGTTCTCGTCGATGATCCTGCCTTCGGGCGGCGGCAACTACAATTCCGGCGGTGTCGAAACGCAGGTGCGCTACAGCATCTCCCAGCAAGGCGGCACCAGCTATACGACGTCGGCGAGCGACCTTGCGATCAACGGCGGCGGCTTCTTCATCGTTTCGGGCAATGGCGGTGAGAACTTCCTGACGCGTGCCGGCTCCTTCGTTCCGGACAAGAACGGCAACCTCGTCAACACCGCCGGCTTCACGCTGATGGGCTACGAGTACAAGGCCGGCGTCGATCCGACCGTCGTCGTCAACGGTTTTGACGGCCTGGTACCGGTCCAGCTCAAGGACGAGGGCCTGGTCGCCGCCGGCTCGACCAAGGGTACGATGGAAGCAAACCTGCCGTCGGGCGCGGCCGTCAACGATCAATCGAAGACCTCGATGGTTGTTTACGACAGCCAGGGCAACACCCGCATCCTCGATTTCACCTACACCAAGACAGGTCCGAACGCCTGGGGCCTGAGCGTCGTCGATCGCACATCGGGCACTACAGTCGGTACCCAGACCATGACGTTCGACGCGGCCGGCAAGCGCATCGGCGCCGTCCCCGCGACGCTGACGACGACGGCCATCAACAACCTGCCCGGCACCGGCGCCAACCTTGGTGCGATCACGATCGACACCTCCAAGACCACGCAGCTCGGCGGCGACTTCAGCAGCACCGGCGGTGGCATCGACGGCAGCAAGCCGAGCAAGATGTCGGGCTTCGAGATCGACAAGGAAGGCATCGTTTACGTCAAGTATGGCGACGGCAACCTCATCCCCAAGTTCCGGATCGCCCTTGCGACCGTCCAGAGCCCGGACAAGCTGCAGCCGCAGTCCGGCAACGTCTACTCGCAAGGGGCGGATTCAGGCGTTATTGTCACCGGTTTTGCCGGCTCTGGCGCTTTCGGCAACATCCAGTCCAAGGCGCTCGAAAACTCCAACGTCGACATCGCCAACGAGCTGACCTCGATGATCGAGGCGCAGCGCAACTACACGGCAAACTCCAAGGTGTTCCAGACCGCCTCGGACCTGCTTGACGTGCTTGTCAACCTGAAACGGTAATTGAAAGAGATACGGTCCGCGTCATGTCGCTGTCCTCCGCAATATCCATCGCACAGCAGGCCTTCAGCAACACGGCGCAACAGACCGCGATCGTGTCGAAGAACATCGCGAATGCGGGCAATGCGGATTATTCGCGTCGCCTTGCCCTCTTGGGCAGCACCGGCAACGGCGCGCAGGTCGTATCCATCTACCGGGCACAGAACGAGGCGCTGCTCAAGCAGAGCATCGCCAGCATCGGCGAAGCCTCCGGCCAGGCGCGGCTTCGCGATGGCCTGGAACTCCTGAAATCGGCTCTCGGCGGTAACAACTACGAGACTGCGCCGTCAAAGCTGCTGTCGGAGTTTCGCAACAGCCTGCAGACGCTGGCCTCGACCCCGGGCAACAAGACGATTGCGGCGGCAGCGGTCACCAGCGCCCAGGACCTTGCCGATTCCCTGAACAAGACCTCTGGCACCGTGCAGAACATGCGCGAAGATGCCGACAAGGAAATCGCTCTTGAGGTCGACAAGCTGAACAGCCTGCTTGCGGACTTCGAGCGGGTGAACAACGAGGTCAAGTCGGCGACTGCATCCGGTGGCGATGCGAACGATGCGCTTGACCAGCGCGACAAGATCCTGAAGCAGATTTCGGAGATCGTCGGCATCTCCACCGTTACGCGCGGCAACAACGATACGGTGATCTTCACCACCGACGGCACGGTGCTTTTCGAGAACATTCCGCGCCAGGTGACGTTCGCGCCGACAACGACCTATGACGCCACCGTCACCGGCAACAAGATCTTCGTCGACGGCGTACCGATCGCCCCTGGAAGTGGCGCAGATACGACCGCCAAGGGCAAGCTTGCGAGCCTCGTGCAGCTGCGCGACGACATTGGGCCGAAGTTCCAGTCGCAGCTGGACGAGATCGCCCGTGGTCTCGTCGAGCTTTTCAAGGAAGGCAACCCCAGCGGGGTGCCGCCGGTTCCCTACCAGCCGGGCCTCTTTACCTGGGGAAGCGCGGGTGTGCCGGCTGCCGGCACCGTCGTTCCCGGACTGGCATCGAAGATCACCGTCAACGCTCTGGCCAAGGCCAACCCGCTTCTTTTGCGTGACGGCGGCTTCAACGGCGTTGTGTCGAACCCTGGCGGTGCGGCAAATCCGAGCCCCGGCTACACGGGCCTTCTCGACGGCTTCATCAACAAGATGGGCGAGAACATGACGTTCGACCCGTCGACCGGTCTCGACGGAACCAGCAGCCTGCTGAACTTCGCGACCGGGTCGGTCGGCTGGCTGGAGCAGACCCGAAAGACGGCATCGACCGCCGACGACAACAAGCGCGCTATGCTGTCGCGCACCCAGGAAGCGCTCAGCAAGCAGACCGGGGTCAGCATTGACGAGGAACTGTCGCTGCTGCTCGATCTCGAACAATCCTACAAAGCATCGGCCAAGCTGGTGAGTACCGTGGACGCCATGATGGCGGCCTTGATGGAAGCTGTGAGGTAATCATGAAGACGTCCTACGTTTCTAATCTGGCGATCCAGACCGCCATGCGCATGACGATTCAGCAGAACCAGATGGATCTGCTGAAGGCGACCCAGGAGCAGACGACGGGTCGGCACTACGACGTCGGCTTGACGCTTGGTGCGACGGCGTCGCGCTCGCTCAACCTTCAGCGCGAGATCGACCGGCTGAACTCGATGAAGAGCACCAACTCGGTCGTAACCCAGCGCCTCTCCGGCTCGCAGGGTGCGCTGGAAACGATGGCGAAAGCGGCCGAAAAGGTGCGCGACACGCTCGTTACCTACAAGGGCAACGATGCCGCGAGCCAGCTTAAGATCCAGAAGACCGAGATCTTGGGCGCGCTGCAGACCTTCACTGCCGCCGCAAACACGTCCTTCAACGGCGAGTTCCTGTTTTCGGGCATCAATACCGACGCCAAGCCTCTCGCCGACTACACCGCTACGTCGGCGGCAAAGACTGCCTTCGACGCTGCGTTTACGGCGTTCAAGACCGCCAACAGCATCACGTCCGACGACCAGATCACCGTCACCCAGATGCAGGACTTCATCAAGAATACGGTCGAGCCGATGTTCACCGGTACGGGCTGGGATGCAAATTGGTCGGACGCATCCAGCCAGAACATGACGAGCCGGATCAGCGCCAGCGAAGTCATCGAAAGCTCGACCAACGCCAATACCAACGGCTTCCGCATGTTCGCCATGGCAAGCGTAATCACGGCCGAGCTGATGGACAAGAACGTGACCCCCGAGGTGCGGGCGGCGATCGGTGTCGAGGCGTTGCAGTATGCAGAGCAGGGCATCGCCGGCCTCAATGCAGAGCGCAGCCAGCTCGGTATTTCGGAATCGCGGGTGAAGAAGGCGAACACCTCGATCGACGCGCAGCTCAAGCTGGTCAACACGCATGTCGCCGACCTCGAAGGCATCGATCCGATCGAGACATCGACCCGGATCAACACGCTCAAGGTGCAGTTGGAAACGTCCTATACACTAACGTCGCGACTACAGCAGATGAGCTTGCTCAATTTCCTCTAGTGTGAGGAGCCGGACAAACATGAAGGATGTCTGAATGTACCAATTTTCCTATGCCGAGATCATGGAGGACGGCGTCGCCGACTCCAAGAATCGAGAACGGCAGGTACTCGATCGCTCGATCGCGCTCATGGAAGCAGCGAAACAGCAGAAAGGGTATTCGAGAGAGGCCATCGAGGCCATCTACTTTACCCGGCGCCTGTGGATCCGTTTCATCGAGGATCTGCGTGCACCGGAGAACCAGCTGAACGAAGAGCTGCGCGCCAATCTGATTTCGATCGCCATCTGGATACTCAACGAGACGGAAAAGATCCGCAAACGCGAATCCTCCAACTTCCAGGGCATAATTGACATTACCACCATCATCAGGGATGGACTGAAATGAAGAGCACACTGCGTATCTCGCTGAAGTCGGGCGAACGGATTTTTGTAAACGGCGCGGTGCTGCGCGTGGACCGGAAGGTCGCGGTCGAGTTCCTGAACGATGTGACGTTCCTGCTCGAAAACCACGTGCTGCAGCCGGAAGACGCAACGACGCCGCTGAAGCAGCTCTATTTCATCGCGCAGATGATCCTCATCAATCCGGAAGGCGCCGAGCAATCGACCGCGATGTTCCGCAAGTCGATCGTCATGCTGCTCAACTGCTTCAAGAACGAAGAGATCCTCGCCGAACTGAAGCGCGTCGACGGGCTGGTGACCAACGGCCGCGCCTTCGAAGCGCTCAAGGCGATCCGCGGCCTCTATGCCATCGAAGACCGAATTCTCAACACGCAGGAAATCACGCCGGCAACGGTCGAGCAGATTCGCAAGGAGATCGCACCATGGCGGTAAGCGGCGTCAGCAACAACGGCTACACCCCGAATGTTTCGGCCCAGGATTCGGGCGGCGACGCCGCCAAGGCATCGCTCAACTACGAGAGCTTCCTGAAGCTGCTCGTCGCCCAGATGAAGAATCAGGATCCGACGCAGCCGATGGATGCGACGCAGCAGATCGCCCAGCTTGCGACCTTCTCGCAGGTGGAGCAGACGATCAAGACCAACAAGAACCTTGAAAGCCTGCTGCAGCGCACGTCGCTGAGCGAGGCGGACGCCGTCATCGGGCGCACCGTCACCAGCGAAGACGGCAAGACCACTGGCGTGGTTAAGGAAGTGAAACTATACTCTGACGGAATCATTGCGGTGCTGGATAACGGCAAGGAGCTTGTTATCGGCCCGGGCGTCAAGGTGAAGTGATAACTCCATGAATGAGGCGGATGCCCTCGATATTGTACAGGCCGCGATCTGGACCGTGATCGTGGCCTCAGGGCCCGCCGTTCTCGCCGCCATGGTTGTCGGCGTCGTCATCGCCTTCATTCAGGCGCTGACCCAGGTCCAGGAAATGACGCTGACCTTCGTCCCGAAGATCCTTGCCGTCATGATCACGGTTGCCGTGTCCGCGCCCTTTATCGGCGCCCAGATTTCTATCTTCACCGACATCATCTTCTCGCGCATCCAATCCGGTTTCTGAAGAGCAGCGCCAAAGCTGTTCGCATGCGGCGGCATGAAACCCTCGCGCAAGCTTGGGTCGCTATCTCCGTCTCTATAGTGGGGCAGCGCGTGTGAATGCTGCCTTGATCTCATGATGAGACGGAAGAGACATGGCACAGCAAGCAGCGCTGATCATCCCGAAAGTAGCACCGAAGGGCCGGGACGTCGGCTTCGCGCTCGGGATCGTCGCGATCCTGTCGATCCTCTTCCTGCCCATCCCGCCCTTCCTGATCGACATGGGGCTCGCGTTCTCGATCGCCTTTTCCGTGCTGATCCTGATGGTCTCGCTGTGGATCCAGCGTCCGCTCGAGTTCTCCTCGTTCCCGACCATCCTGCTGATCTCGACCATGGTGCGCCTGGCGTTGAACATCGCCACCACCCGAGTCATCCTTTCGCACGGCCACGAGGGCCACGGCGCTGCCGGCGGCGTCATTTCCGGCTTTGCCAGCCTCGTCATGTCCGGCGATTTTGTCATCGGTCTGATCGTCTTCCTGATCCTCATCACCGTGAACTTCATCGTCATCACCAAGGGTGCGACGCGTATCGCCGAAGTCGGCGCGCGCTTCACCCTCGATGCGATCCCCGGCAAGCAGATGTCGATCGACGCCGACCTGTCGGCGGGCCTGATCGACGAGAAGGAAGCACAGCGCCGCCGGCGTGAGCTCGAGGAAGAAAGCTCCTTCTACGGCGCCATGGACGGTGCTTCCAAGTTCGTGCGCGGCGATGCGATCGCCGGCCTGATCATCACCGCGATCAACATCTTCGGCGGCATCATCATCGGTTACCTGCGTCATGGCATGCCGATCGGCGAAGCGGCCGACGTTTTCGTCAAGCTCTCGGTCGGCGACGGTCTCGTCTCGCAGATCCCGGCGCTCATCGTCTCGCTCGCCGCCGGCCTTCTGGTGTCGCGCGGCGGCACGGCCGGCTCCACCGACCAGGCGGTGGTCGGGCAGCTCGGCGGCTATCCGAAGGCGCTGATGGTCGCCTCCGGTCTTATCATTCTCCTGGCGGTCGTTCCCGGCCTGCCGTTCCTGCCCTTCGCCGTGCTCGGCGGCGGCATGGCGTTCCTGAGCTGGCTCGTGCCGCGCCAGATCGAGGCTGCCAATGCCGCGCGTCGCGCCGAAGAGGCGGCCAAGGTCCAGCAGACCAAGGAAGGCGAGCAGGACTCGGTCAAGTCGGTGCTGAAGACCGCCGAGATCGAGCTGCTTCTCGGCAAGCAGGTCTCGACCCGCCTGCTTGGCGCACACCAGGAACTCGCCTTCCGCGTGGGCAAGATGCGCCGCAAGTTTGCTGGCCAGTACGGCCTCGTCATTCCGGAGATCAAGGTTTCGGACGACATCAGCATCCCGGACAAGGCCTACCACATCCGCATCCACGGCACGACGATCGCGTCCAACACGGTGCGCGTCGGCGAAGTCCTGGTGGTCACCGGCGGCGGTCGCCGGCCGAGTGTTCCGGGCGACGAGATCCGCGAACCCGCCTTCGGCATGCCGGCGGTCTCGATCCTCGAAACCTTTACCGAGGACCTCAAGCGCGAAGGCTTCCATCCGATCGATAACGTCTCGGTGGTGTTGACGCATTTGAGCGAAGTGATCCGCAACAACCTGCCGCACCTGCTTTCCTATAAAGACGTCAAGGTGCTGATCGAGCGGCTCGATCCGGAGTACCGCAAGCTCGCCGACGAAATCTGCACCTCGCACATGTCCTATTCGGGCCTGCAGGCGGTGTTGAAATTGCTGCTTGCCGAGCGTGTCTCGATCCGCAACCTGCATCTGATCCTTGAAGCGGTCGCCGAACTCGCGCCGCATGTGCGCAAGACTGAGCAGATCGTCGAGCATGTGCGCGTGCGCATGTCGCAGCAGCTTTGCGGCGACCTCGCCGACAACGGCGTCCTGCGCGTGCTCAGGCTCGGCAACAAGTGGGACATGGTCTTCCACCAGGCGCTGAAGCGCGACGCCAAGGGCGAGGTCGTCGAGTTCGACATCGATCCGCGTCACCTCGAAGAGTTCAGCGAGCAGGCGACGAAAGTTATCCGTGAACATCTCGATCGCGGCATGCCCTTCGTGCTGGTAAGTTCGCCCGAATCCCGTTCTTATGTGCGCATGATCATCGAGCGCCTCTTTGCCACCTTGCCCGTGCTCTCGCATGTCGAGCTTGCCAAGGGCCTTGAGATCAAGATCATCGGCTCCATTTCATGATCACCGACCCGGAGGGCACGGTGCTGGCGCTGTTTGCGGCCTTCTGCCGGATCGGCGGCTGCATCATGATCATGCCCGGGTTCTCCAGCGCGCGCGTTCCGATGCAGGTGCGGCTGTTCATTGCAGTCGCGGTTTCCATGGCGATCCTGCCGGTCATGTGGACGGACATCTATCCGCAGGTAACCGGCAAGGGGCACAGCTACATCTATTTGATCGCCGCCGAGACAGCGGTCGGCGCGGTCATGGGCCTTGTCGCCCGCTACTATGTCCTTGGACTGCAGTTCACCGGAACGGCGATCACCATGTTGATGGGCTTTGCCTCGCCGCCATCGTCGGACGTGATCGAAGATACGCCTGAAAACCAGGTGACCAGCTTGATCAGCTTCGCCGGCCTGATGGTGCTGTTCATGCTGGATTTCCATCATGTGATGATCGAGGCGATCGTTCAATCCTATCGGGCCATGCCGATCGGCACTCCCTTCGATCCGCAGGGTGTGCTGATCACGCTCACGGATTCGCTGGCGCAGATCTTCATGATCATGTTGAGGCTCGCGAGCCCCTTCATCATCTATGGCCTGCTTTTCAACGTGGCGATCGGCATGGTGAACAAGCTGGCGCCACAGATCCCGATCTACTTCATCTCGCAGCCCTATCTGATCATGGGCGGCTTGTTCCTGCTCTATCTCGGTATCGCTGCGATGCTGCGCCTGTTCGGCGACGGTTTCGCGCTGGTCATGCAGGGAGGATAGCCGCATGAAGACCCGCTCGCAGAAGCTCAAGCGCCTGGTCGCCGTCCAACGCCATCTGGAGCAGATGGCGGAGGCGGATTTCGTCGAGATGGTGCGGCAGCGCGAGGTTCTGGCTGAGACGATCGATGTCGTCGTCGATGCCATGGGCTCGGCTCATCCGATGCACCGCATGTTCTCCGGCCACTATTCCTCGCAGATCGGACGGCTTGTGCAGAAGGACCAGATGCTGCACGGCATCCAGCAAACGCACGAGGCGCGCATGCTGAGGGAGCGCGCGAAAGCCGACCGGCTCGAGGAAAACATGAAGGAGGCCCGCCAGTCCGAGGACCGCGAAGAGGCCGACAATTCCATCTACGACCTGATCGATCAACACGTTACGGGCAACGCGCCAGCTTCCCGTAAGCTTGACGGGCGATAGTACGTCATTCCCGGTTTGCTCCGATGGCGGAGCGGATCCGGGCCGACCAATGCCCAGGCTCGATTTTGAGAGGATTCGTCATGGCCATCTCTCCGCCCAGCGATCTGGTGATGGATGTCGTGCGCGCCGCCGACCCCACCGAAGTGCAGGAAGCGCAGGCGCGGTTGAAGGCCAACCGTGCCGCGTTCAAGGCGACGAGTCTGGCGGAAAACGGCAACGGCTTTGCCGCTGCCGTCAACGTTCTCAATCTGTCGCCGGAAGGTTCGAGCGGGCTCGGCGACCTCAACAACCGCGTCGAACAGAAGAAGATTCCGGAGACCTATCGCAAGTTCGAGGCCATGGTGCTGCAGAACTTCGTGAAGTCGATGCTGCCGACCGAAAGCGAGAACGTTTTCGGCAAGGGCAATGCGGGTGATATCTGGAAGAGCATGATGGCCGAGCAGATCGGCGACGTGATCTCCAAGAGCGGTGGCATCGGCATTGCCGAACAGCTCGCGGGCGCCGAAGGCACCGATCGGGTTCAGGCATCGCTGGACGGTAACAGCCGAAACCTCGCCGCAAGCCTCGTGCAGGAATACGAGCGCAAGACGCTGACCGGCTTTACGACCGACAACGACAAGAACAAGCAAGCCTAGGGCGGGTGGGGGAACTGCTTGCAGTTTTCCGTCCGCACTTCGCTCTAATTCATAGAAATAGTTCGCGCTTGAGAATCCGGTCGATCCGACCAGAAATCATCGTGATCCAATTGGGAGTTGATTCATGGAAGCCATGGCATCCAATGACGTCCGGATCCAGAACGTGCTCGGCCGCCTGGAAATGATCCTCGACAACGAGAACAGCCGGATCGGCATCGACCCGGAATTCGATATCAAGACATCGAACGCGCACAAGAGCCGTTGCCTCTACGAACTGACGATGCTGCACCGTGACATGCTGCCGGGCGAAAACTCTTCGGCTTTCTCCTCGCATGCTCTGCACCTGCGCGAAAAGCTGTCGGTCAATTCGCAGAAGGTCGAGGCCCATCTCGAAGCCGTTCGCGCCGTCGTCGACCTCCTGAAGACCGCCGCCCAGGATGCCGATGCGGACGGCATCTATTCCGAAGCGCAGTTCCGCTATAGCGATTTCTGATGCTGAAGCTCGTTTTCACCGGGGTCTGGGTCTGCGCGGTCACGCTCGGATCCGTCTACTTCTCGATGCAAAGCGCCTCCGCGCCCGCCGTCCCGGACGGCGAGGCTGCCCGGCGCGCATCGGAGCAATATGTTCCCGGTGAGATGATCACCATTCCGGTCATCCGGGATGGTTCCGTTCAGGGCTATTTCCTGACCAAGCTTTCCTTCTCCGCCACCAAGGAGGGGATCAACAATCTTCGCGCGCCACTGCGCCAGATGGTTACCGATGAGCTCTACGATTTGCTCGTCGGTTCGAAATTCATCGACATCGCCGACACCGGTACGTTCGACCTGCCCACCTTCAAGACGACGGTAAAGGACGGCCTGAACAAGAAGCTCGGCGACGAGGTGATTACCGAGGTGCTCGTCGAGCAGCTCGAATATCTGACCAAGGAAGACGTCAAACGCGTCGCCAACAGCCAGAATGTGCCGCGGCAAAAGCCGGTCCCGATCACCGACAGGAACGGCAACGTCGCCGGCGACAAGTTGCCTGAAGGCGCCGTCAAGGCAAGCAGCGCGCACTGATGATTGTTGGAAGGGACGCCCGGGTGGGTTTCCGCTCGGCCGCTTGCCCTCGACGAGGCGGTATCCGTCAGTTCTTTTCCGGGGTGCGGTACTGCTCGTTGATGAGGCCGAGTTCCGCCATCAGCCGGCCGATCGCCACATAGAAGTGGTATAGTCCGGCCGCTGCCAGCCCGCTCTTGTTCCACAGTTCCAGCCCGCGCGGCACCGATGCGCCAAGCAGCGCCAGCGATTTGCCGAAGGTCCTGAGCCGGCCTTTGAAGCTCGGGTCACGCCGATGTTCGAGCATCGTCGAGATCGCGCCGTTCCTGAGGCTGCGCGCCCTGATCCAGGATGCGCTGGTGCGGCGGGCGGGCACGGTCTCGGCAACCCAGGCGTCGGTTGCCCAGGCGAAGGAAAACCCTTTCGCCTTGCAGCGGCTGTAGAAATCCGCATCGCCGCCGCCGATGAAGTTGAAGGCGGGATCCAGGAAGGGTTGCGGCATCGTGTCCAGCACTCCACGCGTAACGAGCACGTTGCCGGAGGAATAAAGGATGGGCACCGGCCCGGTCGCGTCATAATGGGGCGTGAAGACCGGATGGCGTTTCCACTTCTGCCCGCCATCGCCTTCGAAAACCGGAAGCTGCGGGCCGCCGACCATATCGGCACCGGTCGTTTCCTGTGCCGCGATGAGGCAATCGAGCCATTCGGGCGCCGCCACTTCGTCGTCGTCGATGATCGCGATCGCCTTGAGGTTCGGGTAGGTTTGGAGCGCCGTCGCCCAGCCGGCATTGTAGGCGTGGCAGTTTCCGCGCTGATGCGCGACGATCACGACAGAATCCGAAGGATGTCCCAGGAAGAAGTCTTTTGCCGCCGCAGCCCCGGCCAGCCCGTCCGCATCGTTTTCGACGACGACCGTGGCGTAGGAGATGTCAGGCCTTTGGGAAACAATGGTTTTCAGCGTCTTGACGACATGGTCCGGCCGACGGAACGTCGGCAGCACGACGACGAGTTCGATGTCGCCGGCGTCTTCCAGCTCTGTCCGGAAGTAGACGGAAATGTCCTGGCCGGTCGTCGTCATGGCGAAACCTGTAAAAGCAAAATTGTGTCGCAATACAGCAAATCTTCCTAAACAGATGCTGAACCCTGGCGGCAGATTTTGAAAGGGGTCTTTAAGCGCTCCTTCACCCCATGCTGCTAATGAAGGCCGCAGTTCCATTCATGACGTGTGGCAAAATGCATCTGGTCCTGGTCTCTTCGCTCGTTCCCGTCGCCAATCCGGCGTCCGGTTTCGACATCGCCAACCGGGCTGTGCTCGATGGTCTGCGCGCGCTCGGTCACCGCGTCAGCGTCATCGGTTTTCTCCAGCCGGGACGCGTGCCCGCGCCCGATTGCGATATGCATCTTCTCGGTGAGCTGGAAGTCACCAATGCCAAGGTTGGCACGTGGCAGAAGTTGAGCTGGCTCGCGACGGCCTTCCTCAACCGCACGACCGTCTCATCCGGCAAGATGCTGATGGTGTCGTCGAGCCGGATTCAGTCGATCCTCGAGAGCCTCGCTCCGTTCGACGGTCTCGTGCTCAACTCGGTGCAACTGCCGGCCGCTTTCCAGCAGGTTTTCCGCCCCCATCCGTCGATCTATGTCGCGCACAATGTCGAGGCGGATTCTGCCTTTGAGAATGCCGAGCGGGCCAAGGGTACGGTCGAACGCTTTCTTTTCCGGCGCGAGGCGCAGTATCTCGAACGCTACGAGCAGCAACTGGCGCAGAATGCGGTGGCCGTCTGGACGTTTGCGGAGGCCGATCGCTTCGGCTTCGGCCGCGCCGTGAGCGACCGGGCCTTTGTGCTGCCGCTGGTCACCGGTTGGGATGCGGCAGTAGTGCCGACAGAAGCAGCCGACCTCCAGCAGGACCTCGGCTTGATCGGGACCTGGAGCTGGCGGCCGAACCGATTGGGGCTCGACTGGTTTCTCGCCGAGGTCGTACCGCATCTGCCGCAGGATCTTTCGATCGCGATTGCCGGCCAGATGGACGGCATACCGGCGGTTTCCCATCCCGGTGTTCGCTTCGTCGGACGGGTTCCTGATGCACGCGCCTTCGTCACGGAAAGTGCGGTCATACCGCTCGTCAGCCGGGGCGGTACGGGCGTCCAGCTGAAGAGCATCGAGACCTTCGAGCTTGGCATGCCATCCGTGGCGACGCAGGCGTCGTTGCGCGGCATCGAGGCGCTTCCTGAGAATTGCGCCGCGGCCGAAGATCCGGCCGAGTTCGCGCGCCTGTTGGTCGACAAGGTCACCCGCGCGCGCGGCGGCGACCGCCAACGCCTTGACGGTTCGGTCTTCCATCGCGCCCAGAAGGCGAAGCTGATGCGGGTCATGCGCAATGTGCTGGCCGGCCTCGCTCCGAGTGCCTCGGCCGAGACACCCTCGGTTCCGCCCGAGCTGAAGGTCCATGACGGGGGGCGGTCGTGACCAAGACGACCGCCGGCGCGAACGCCGCCCTGTCCGGGCGCCTCATCCTGGGCATGCCGGTGGTCGATTTCGATTGGGGGAGTGCCTTTGCCTTTGCGGCCGACGCGCTGTCGCGCCCGGGCGGGCAAACAACGCTCGCCTTCCTCAACGCCAACAATGCCAACCTGATGATGCGCGACGGCGAGTACCGCGAGGTTCTCGGTCGCCAGGTCGTCTTTCCCGACGGTCACGGCGTCGATATCGCTTCCTATCTCTTTTACGGCAGTATGTTCCCGGCCAATCTCAACGGCACGGACTTCGTGCCGGCGCTGCTGACCTTCGTCGACCGACCGCTACGCGTTGCGATGATCGGCGCCCGTGCGAAGGTGCTGGCGCGCGCGGCCGAGAATTTTCGCAGGCACGCGCCATGGCACGAGTTCCTCCCCGTTTCCGACGGGTTCTTCGATCGTGACCGCTCCGAGCAAGTGCTTGCCGATGTCCGGGCGCTGAACGCTGATATCCTGCTGGTGGCGATGGGAAGCCCCGGTCAGGAGAAATGGGTCGATGCCCATGTGGGACCGCAGGACGCCCGGCTGGTCATTACCGTCGGCGCGCTCTTCGATTTCGTCGCCGAGGCGTTTCCGCGGGCGCCGAAGTTCCTGCGCCGGATGCGGCTGGAATGGTTCTTTCGCCTGGCGGTCGAGCCACGGCGCATGTGGCGTCGCTATGTCCTCGGAAACCCGCTTTTCCTGTTTTACGTCCTCTGGCACAAGCTGTCGGGGCGGGCGCGGGAAAACGTCGCCGACACCAGCCTTCGGACGGGAACATCGTGAACGGTCAGACCATGCGCACAGCCATTGTCACAGCGTCCTACGCCAATGACTTCGAGCGCTGCCGGCTGATGTGCGAAAGCATGGACCGCAAGCTTCAGGGCGATTGGAAGCACTATCTGCTGGTTGCCGATTTCGACGTTAAGCTCTTCCGGCAACTGGAGGGCTCCAGACGCCAGGTTATCAGCGAACGCGATCTCCTGCCCTGGTGGCTGCATCCCGTCACCGACCCGCTTTCGGGCGGCCGCCGGAAGCTGTGGCTCAGCCCGTTTGGCCTGCCGCTGCGTGGCTGGCATGCCCAACAGCTTCGCCGCCTGGTGCTCGCGCGCCACATCGACGAGGCGGCGATGTTTGCCGTCGATTCCGATGTCGTCTTCCTGCGCGCCTTCGATCCCGCCAGCCTCTGGCAGGGAGAGCGGTTGACGCTCTACCGCAAGGACGGAGCGATTAATGCACAAATGCGCTCCAACCATCTCGAATGGCTCGCCCATTCCGACAGGCTTCTCGGGATCGGCCCCTACACGTTGCCGGCCAACGACTATATCAACACGCTGATCGCGTGGCGCACCGATACCAGCCGCAAACTGCTCGAGCACATCGAGACGCTGCACGGCCGGAACTGGGTGAGGGCGATGACCCGCACCCGCGCCTTCTCCGAATGCACGATCTACGGGCGCTTCGTCGACGAGGTGCTGGGCGGGGAAGGTCATGTTCCCTCCGATGCCGCGCTCTGTCATGTGCTCTGGTTCGAAGACAGCTACCGGCAGGATCTCTCCGGTCTCAGGGCGTTCTTGAAGGACATGGCGCCGCATCAGGTCGGCATCGGCGTCCAGTCCTTCGTCGGCCACGATCTCGACGATATTCGCCGGGCGGTGTTCGAACTCGCGGCCTGAGGCATCTGTCTTGTTTCAGATGACCCGATCAGTCGGCTTTCTGAGCGCCGAATAGGTCAGTCCGAACGAGAGCGCGTAGAGGACCAGGAAGATCCCGTTGAGCGCCGGCGCCCAGGTCGCGACGTCGGACGTCGTCTGCAACAACAGAACCAGCAGCCCCACCTTGACGACGCCGGCAATCAACAGGTTCAGCATGCGCCGCACAGTGCGGCCGGTCGCGTAGAGCAGTTCGGAGTGGTACTCGATCAGGTTACGGAACGAGGGGACGAGCACGATCATCGCGACAATTGGCGCGGCTGCCGACACGTTGCGCCCGAGGCCATCGGGGAAGACCCACAGATAGAATGCCATGGCCGCGATGGCGGCAAAGGACGCAAGCGCCACCAGGAGTTCGATCGAGAGCCGGACACGCCAGCGGGCAATCGCCTCGGGCGTTCGCATGATGCGCTGGACGAGCAAGGTGTTGAACGACCGTACCGGCAGCGCCGTCAGGTCCGCCAGCCGCATCAGGATGGCATAGAGGCCGGACACCGCCGGCCCGCCAATGGCGAGTACCGCAATCTTGTCGAACTCCGATTGGATGTAGAAGAGCACCTCGGCGCCGGCGACCGACACCGAATCCGCCCAGCGCCGGAAGTAAAGCCGTGGCTGCCAGCGCAGCCGGACAGGCGGGTAGAACCAGAGAAGGGCCACCAGAAGGCCGAGCGCATTCGCAAGCAGATAGAGGTAGGACCAGGCTTCGAGCGTTTTCCAGGGGAGCAACGCAAGGAACAGGGCAGCGGCGGTGCGGATCGCCGTTCCGATCACCACGAGGAGGGCGCCGCGCCCGAAGCGACCCAGACCGTTCAGCACGATGACGGCGGTCTCCAGCCCGCGCCAGCAGAGGATCTCGGCCAGCATGAAGGCAGCAAAAGTGCCGGCAGCCATGTCGCGGGAAAAGAGGGCGAGGAAGGTGATCGCGCAGATGATTGCGATCAACGGCAGCGACAGCACGGCGCCGACCAGGAAGCCGGCGCTATAGGTGCCGACAAGCAGCGGCTTTACGGTCGCGACCCGATAGAGCGGCGACATGAAGCCAAAGGCAAGCACGCGCGATATCATGATGCCGGCGGCAGACGCGGTCGCGAACAACCCGAAGTCGGCGATGGCGAGCGTGTTGGCAACGGCGATGAAATAGACGAGCGACAGCACGAGCCGGCCCGCCGAACCTCCGGTCATCGAGAGGTAAGCGTGGATGAGCGCCCGGTGGCGGAGATAAAGCGCTTTGATGCGATGGGGCACGGCCGACATTTCCAGTAGCGCGTTTCCCGCTCGATGCCGATGGAAACGCTCTATCTCCTTGATATCTCACAGTTCCAAGGGCAGGGCGCGCAAAGCGTTCGCCTGGAATTGCGCTCGTCTCTCCGTCATAGGCGGGAAAGCTTAATAAGGCGTGAGATCACGCCGTTCGCGCCGTCACTTCCCGCCGAAATTAACGATTTGTTTTCCATGTTTCCTTAGGTTGGCTTCACTATTCGGAATTCGCCGTTTCGGCAGCCGCGGGATCAGTCATGTTCAACATCGACGACGAGAAACGCCCGGTTCCGCGTGCATCGTTGCTCGATTTTGCAGCAGAGGACGCGCGCGATCCCGCGCGTGCGCGAGACAGGCGCACCGCCGACCCGCAGGGTGCAGGCTCGTCCTTGCTCGGTCGTCTGTCCGGTTCCGGTGGATCAGCCAATCAATCAGCGGCCCGGCGCGAAAGCCACTCGAAAGGTCAGCCCCCGCGCGGCGAAACGGTGCGGCCGACAGCCAAGGCACCCGCCGCCCGTAACCAACCCGGCCTCGGCGGCATGCGTGGCAAGTTTGCGCGCTGGCTTGCCGATAGTCCGCCTGAGGGGGCTGCGCCGGGAGTGACAGCCGACGGGCGAGCCGCAGGTGACCGCCCGCTCGTGGATATCAAGACCGTGGTGCGCGCGGTCTGGCAGCTCCGCAAGATCATTCTCGCGACCACGGCGCTCGGCGCCGTCGGTGGCGTCCTGCTGGCGTTGTCGACGCCCAGCGTCTTCGTTTCCGAAAGCAAGCTCTACGTCGATCCGCGCGAAGTGCGGCTGACGGATTCCGACCTGTCGAAACAATCGCTCGCAACCGAAGGCATTCTCGCCATTGTCGACAGCCAGCTCGAAGTGTTGCGCTCGCGAACGGTTATGGAAAAGGTCGCGGCCAGTCTCGATCTGGAAAAGGACCCGGAATTCGCCGGCAAGGGAGCCGGTGGCGACGCGTCCGCGCGCGTCCTGAAGACCTTGGGCGAGGCAATTCAGGTCTGGCGCGATCCGAAAACCTTCATCGTCACCATTGAGGCGAAGACCAGGGATCCCGAGAAGTCGGCACTGATTGCCAACCGATTGGTGGACACGTTCCTCGGCGAGGAGACCGCCGCGCAATCCGGCTTCTTCCAGAAGACGACGGTTGCGCTCGACGCGCGTATCAAGGAACTGAAGGCTGAACTGGACGCGGCCGAAAAGGCCGTCGAGGATTACAAGGCGAGCAACGACATTGTCGGCGCCGGCGGCGAATTGATCGCCGACAAGCAGCTCCTCAGCCTCAGTGATCAGGTCGCTGCGGCCCGCAATCGCATCGCCGAGGCGAAAGCCAAGGCCGAGGCGTCCGGCAAGGTGCAGCTCACCGATGTTCTGACGGGCGCCTACCCCGAGGAAATCAGTTCGCTGGCGCTCTCCGAACTGCGCAAGCAATACGCGGCGACCAGGGCGCAACTGAGCGCCCTTGATGCGAGCCTCGGGCCCCGCCATCCGCAACGCATCGCCGTTCAGCAGGCACTCGAGTCATCGCGCTCGGAGATCGCCAACGAGTTGCGCCGCATCGCGGCTGCGGCGGGGACCGAGCTTGACCGCGCCCAGCGAACGGAACAGGACCTCGTGCAGCAGCTTGCCGTCCAGAAGGCGCGCCAGATCGATTCCTCCGCCGAATTCGTCGAGTTGCGCGAGCTGCAGCGAAAAGCGGCGGCGACCCGCGAGATCTACGAATCCTTCCTGAAGCGCGCCGGCGAGACGCGCGAAGAGGAAAAGCTGACCGCGAAGAACATCCGGGTGATCTCCAAGGCCGAGCCGGCGCTGCAGGCAAAAGGGCCCTCCCGCAAGATCATCGTGATCGCCGCCACCATGGCGGGCTTCTTTGCCGGCCTCGGCCTCGGCGTGCTGCTCGGCATCTATCGCAGCTTGAACGGATTGTTTCCCGCAACCCGGAAGGTCGAGGACGATGAGGCGCCCGAGCCGCCGGAACCCGATGGCGGCCCCGAGCCCACACGGCGCCAGCAGCCGCAGCCTGATCCGGCTTCGGCCAAGCTCGAGCTGCCGCCGCAGTTCAGCCCGGCTGCGCACCATGCGCAATCGCTGAACGCTGCCTATGCCGTTGCTCGCCGGAGCGCAACGGCGGGTCCTGTCACGGCTCAGCCTGTGCCGCAGACCGTAGACGAGGATGACGCCGACATCGCCAAGGTCCAGGAAGGCCTTCGCGCGCTGAGGTCTCGCGTCGAGCACTATTCCCGCCAGAAGCTCGCGCGCCGTTGATACGACTGGCGGAGAGGCACGCTTCGTTCGCGAACGTCTTGTGAGGCTGAGACCTCACGGCTTTCGGCGAAACCACGTGCACCTCTCAGTCTTGAGAGGAAATATCATCGGGGCACTCGAAACGGCAGCCAACCTCGTTGTCGCCTCTTGCATTTATGCGTTTGGGACAGCATAGGGCGCGTTGAGGCCATCGCCTTCTCTGAGGCGAACTAGAGTATGCCGCGTGAACAGGAAGCCAGGAGGAACATGCCGTGACGACTGTGATTGATGGCAAGAAGGTCGCCGCTTCGGTGATCGAAAGCGTGAAGGCCGCGACCCGTGCGCTCGAAACGGATGCGGGTGTTCGCGCAGGTCTCGCCGTCGTGATCGTCGGCGACGATCCGGCAAGCCACGCTTATGTTTCTTCCAAGAGCAAGATGGCCAAGGAGTGCGGCTTCCTGTCGGTCCAGCACACCTTGGCCGAGGCAACGACCCAGGAAGAGCTCGCTGCACTTGTGGCTAAGCTCAACGCCGATCCCTCTATCCACGGCATCCTCGTGCAGCTTCCGCTGCCGAAACATCTGAATTCCGAGCCGATCATCCAGTCGATCCTGCCCGAAAAAGACGTCGACGGCCTGCACGTCGTCAATGCCGGCAAGCTTGCGACCGGCGATCTCGAAGGCGGTCTCGTCTCCTGCACGCCGGCCGGCGCCATGGTCTTCGTGCGCCAGACCCATGGCGACGATCTCTCCGGTCTGAACGCTGTCGTCATCGGTCGCTCGAACCTGTTCGGCAAGCCGATGTCAGCGCTGCTGCTTGCCGCCAACGCGACGATCACGACCGCCCATTCGCGCACCAAGGATCTGGCCGCCGTCTGCCGCAACGCCGATATCCTCGTTGCCGCCGTCGGACGCCCCGAAATGGTGAAGGCCGACTGGGTGAAGCCGGGCGCGACGGTCATCGACGTCGGTATCAACCGCGTACCAGCGCCGGAGAAGGGTGAGAGCAAGTCCAAACTCGTCGGCGACGTCGCCTTTGCGGAAGCCGCCGAGGTTGCAGGCGTGATCACGCCGGTGCCGGGTGGCGTCGGACCGATGACCATCGCCATGCTGATGGCCAACACCGTGATTGCCGCCTATCGCAAGGCCGGCCGCAAGCCGCCGCGCTTCTGATCCTGGCTCATATAGGATGATGAGACGCGTCGCGATTGCGGCGCGTTTTCATTTTTGCGGGGCAGGTCCGGTCGATGCGCGCACGATGAGTTCGGCGCGCCAGAGTTCCTGCTCCGGATAGTCGCCGCGCTTCAGGATGCCGCCGATCAGCCGTGTGGCGATCCGCGCCCCGGCGGCCCGGAGCGACGAGCGTGTCGTTGTCAGCGGGATGCTGAAATTTTCGGGCTTCAGCATCGGCAAGACGTCGTCATGGGCGATCAGCGAAATGTCTTCGCCGATTTTCAAGCCCGCCTGGTTGATCGCCCTGACAGCGCCAAGCGCCAGCACCGTACTTGAACAGAGCACCGCCGTCGGCGGCTGCGCGTGCTGCAGGAAGGGCTGCATGCTGCGGTAGCCGTGCTCGTCGGTCATCAGCGAATGCTGGACAAGCGCCTCGTCGAGCGAAAGGCCGTGTTCGGCGAGCGCCCGCAGCATGCCTTTTTTCCGGCGAATGGAAAAAGCCAGATATTCCGGCCCGTTGATCAGCGCAATCCGCTGGTGTCCGAGCTGTATAAGCAGCCGTGTCGCGTCGTAGAAGGCACTCGTATTGTCGATGTCGAGGAACGGATAGTCGCGGCTTTCGCCGATCGACCGGCCGTGCACGACGAAGGGGATCGAGAGCGATTTCAGCATGGCGATGCGCGGGTCGTTGGCGCGCATATAGGCGAGGAAAAGCGCATCGACATTGCCGCTCGCCGCCAGGCGCCGGAAGGTCACCTCCTCGTCCTCCGGCGCGCTCGGATTGAGCACGAAGTGGAAGTCGTGCTTGACTGCCTCTTCCGCCAGCCCTGCCAGAAACTCGCCGAAATGCACGTCGGAATCGATGCCGGGCGCGATCGGCATGACCATGCCGATCGAATAGGCCTTGCCGGTGGCCAATCGCTGCGCTGCGCGGTTCGGCCTGTAGCCGGTCTCACGCACGGCCTGCAGCACGCGCTGACGGGTTTCGGCGTTGACTTCCGGATAGCCGTTCAGCGCCCGGCTGACCGTCGTCTGTGACAGGCCGAGCAGCTCCGCCAATTGCTTGAGATTGACCGCCATGGTCGGGATTCCTCTCAAAGCGCTTTGGATACCCATATGATTTTTGGTGTTTGGCCCCAGCGCCCTCCGGTTTGTGTAGCATCCGTTTTTCGAGCAACAAAGCGGAATTCAACTATTGCGCGGTGCAAAACGTTACCGCAGGGCACAAATACGTCGCATGGAGAACAGCGATGGGAAAGCTCTTGACTCCGCGCGTGTCGCAATGGTTTGTTAGCGAACTCAAAGCGCTTTGAATTTTTCGCGCATTGTCGTCTGCCCGGCGGGATCCGGGTTCATCTTTGGGAGGAGAAGAACGTGAAGAGATCATTGCTGTTGGGCGTGGCCGCCTTTGCCCTGATTGCAGGTGCAGCCGGCGCCGCCGACCTCAAATTCAAGCCGGGCGAAGATACGAAGTTCAACTGGGCGAGCTTCGAGGAGTTCAAGAAGGGCCACGACCTTAAGGGCCAGACGCTGACGATCTTCGGCCCCTGGCGCGGCGAAGACGAGGCGCTGTTCAAGAGCGTCTATGCCTACTTCACCGAAGCGACGGGCGCCCAGATCAAGTACTCCTCGTCTGAAAACTACGAGCAGCAGATCGTCATCGACACCCAGGCCGGCAGCCCCTCCGAAATCTCGATCCTCCCGCAGCCGGGTCTGATCGCCGATCTCGCCTCCAAGGGCTACCTGACGCCGCTCGGCGACGAAACCCAGAAGTGGCTGCTCGACAACTATGCCGCCGGTCAGTCCTGGGTCGATCTGTCGACCTACAAGGGCAAGGACGGCAATGCTGCGCTCTTTGCGTTCCCCTACAAGATCGACGTGAAGTCGCTCGTGTGGTACTCGCCGGAGAACTTCGAGGACGCCGGCTACGAAGTGCCGAAGACCATGGAAGAGCTGAAGGCGCTGACAGAGAAGATCGCCGCCGATGGCGGCAAGCCCTGGTGCATCGGCCTTGGCTCCGGTGGTGCCACCGGCTGGCCGGCCACCGACTGGGTGGAAGACATGATGCTGCGTACGCAGCCGGCCGACGTCTACGACAAGTGGGTGAAGAACGAGATCCCGTTCACCGATCCGGCCGTCGTCGGTGCGATCGACGAGTTCGGTTGGTTCGCCAAGAACGACAAGTTCGTCGATGGCGGTGCAGCAGCGGTTGCCTCGACCGACTTCCGCGACAGCCCGAAGGGCCTCTTTGCCTCGCCGCCGAAGTGCTACCTGCACCACCAGGCGTCGTTCATCCCGTCCTTCTTCCCCGAGGGCACGAAGATCGGCGAGGACGCCGACTTCTTCTACATGCCGCCTTACGAGAGCAAGAAGGAGCTCGGCAATCCGGTGCTTGGCGCCGGCACGCTGGCCATGATCACCAAGGATTCGCCGGCTGCACGCGCCTTCATCGAGTTCCTGAAGACCCCGATCGCCCATGAAGTCTGGATGGCGCAGACGAGCTTCCTGACGCCCTACAAGAGCGTCAATGTCGACACCTACGGCAACCCGCCGCTGAAGAAGCAGGGCGAGATCCTCTTGAACGCCACCACGTTCCGCTTTGACGGTTCCGACCTGATGCCCGGCAAGATCGGTGCGGGTGCGTTCTGGACCGGTATGGTCGATTTCGTTGGCGGCAAGTCGTCGGCTGACGTTGCCGACGGCGTTCAGAAGGCCTGGGACGCCATCAAGTAACACCGGATGACGGGCGGCAGAGATGCCGCCCGTTGCCGATGCGGGTTCGCTGCCAGGAGAGGACGGACATGCGAAAGCAGCTTTCCGTTCACGGGAGAGGTGGGGCACCCCAATGAGAACGGCGACAATCGCCAGCCCTGCACGCGACCGTGCACCGAGGGGGAGGGACATGTCATGTTGTTTCAGCTTCTAATAGCTGCAGGGTTCATGTTGGGCGGGGTGATTGGCTGCGCCGCCTACTTCTGGGGAACCAGCTTCATTCTCGACCTGATCTTCCCGTCGAAAGGGAAATCCGGCGCTGTCGCCTCGAGAAACCTGCGCATCACCAACGCCATCCGCCCATGGCTGTTCCTGGGCCCGGCGCTGTTCGCGCTGACGATCTACCTTATCTATCCGGTCTTCATGTCGCTCTGGTACAGCGTTCATGATCGCGCAGGCCAGAACTTCGTCGGCTTCAGCAATTATGTCTGGATGGTCAACGACGGCGAGTTCCGCCAGTCGATCTACAACAACTTCCTCTGGCTGTTGGTGGTCCCGGCGCTGGCGACGTTCTTCGGCCTGATCATTGCCGCGCTCACCGATCGCATCTGGTGGGGCAATATCGCCAAGACCTTGGTCTTTATGCCGATGGCGATCTCGTTTGTCGGCGCCGCGGTCATCTGGAAGTTCATCTACGATTTTCGCCCCGAGGGTGCCGAACAGATCGGTCTGCTGAACGGCATCGTCGTTGCCTTCGGCGGCGACCCGCAGGCCTGGATCACGCTGCCCTTCTGGAACAACTTCTTCCTGATGGCGATCCTCGTCTGGATCCAGACCGGTTTTGCCATGGTCATTCTGTCGGCCGCCCTTCGCGGCATCCCGGAGGAAACGATCGAGGCGGCCGTCATCGACGGCGCCAATGGCTGGCAGATCTTCTTCAAGATCATGGTGCCGCAGATCTGGGGCACGATCGCCGTGGTCTGGACGACCATCACCATCCTGGTGCTCAAGGTCTTCGACATCGTTCTCGCCATGACCAACGGCCAGTGGCAGAGCCAGGTGCTTGCCAACCTCATGTTCGACTGGATGTTCCGCGGTGGCGGCGACTTCGGTCGAGGGGCGGCGATCGCCGTCGTCATCATGATCCTCGTCATTCCGATCATGGTCTGGAACATCCGCAATGCGGCCAAGGAAATGAAGGGGCACTGAGATGAATCCAGCGACACGCTCTCCCCTCATCTGGGTCGTCCACCTCTCGGTCTTTTTGATCGTCGCACTCTGGACGCTGCCGACCGCGGGCCTCCTGATCTCGTCCCTGCGCGACAAGGATCAGCTCGCCGTCTCCGGCTGGTGGACGGCGCTTTCGACCTCGTCGCAGAACATCGTCGTTCGCGCACCCGGCCCGGACGCCCAGGTCGAGCGCGACGGCAAGTTCGTCATTTCCGGCAACCTGCTCGACGGGCAGGCGGGGCAGATCTCGGCCTTCGGCTTTAACAGCCGCGAGCCGACCGCGTTCAAGGCCGGCGAAACCGCCGAACTCAACGACGGCGAAAAGCTGAGCGTGCAGGCCGACGGCAATTTCGAGATCGTCTCCGACAAGAAGATGGAAGGGTCGCGCGGCCAGCGCGTCTTCATAACCGCGTCCTCGCCGCCACGCTTCACTTTTGAAAACTACGGCGAAGTCTTGAGTGCCGAAGGCATCGGCCGCTCCTTCATCAACTCGCTGACCGTCGCCATTCCCGCGACGATCATCCCGATCATGATCGCCGCCTTCGCAGCCTATGCGCTTGCCTGGATGCCGTTCCCGGGGCGGGCAATCCTGATTGCCGTCGTCGTCGGTCTGCTCGTCGTGCCACTGCAGATGTCGCTGATCCCGCTCTTGAAGCTCTATAACGGCGTCGGCGCCTTCTTCGGCGTGCCGGCCAAGACCTATGTCGGCATCTGGCTGGCGCATACCGGTTTCGGCCTGCCGCTGGCGATCTACCTGCTTCGCAACTACATGGCCGGCCTGCCGCGCGAAATCATGGAATCCGCCCGCGTCGATGGTGCCAGCGATTTCGATATCTTCGTCAAGATTATCCTGCCGCTGTCCTTCCCGGCGCTCGCTTCCTTCGCGATCTTCCAGTTCCTCTGGACCTGGAACGACCTCTTGGTCGCCATCGTGTTCCTGGGCGCCGGTCCGGACGAACTGGTTCTGACCGGCCGACTCGTCAACCTGCTCGGTTCACGCGGCGGCAACTGGGAGATCCTGACGGCCTCCGCTTTCATTACCATCATCGTTCCGCTGATCGTCTTCTTCAGCCTGCAGCGCTATCTCGTGCGCGGCCTGCTGGCGGGTTCGGTCAAGGGCGGCTGACAACCAGGGACTTTTTGCGACAATGAGCATGACCGAAATGAGCCAATCCACGATGCAGCCTGACAAGGACTGGTGGCGCGGCGCGGTGATCTACCAGATCTATCCGCGCTCCTATCAGGACTCCAACGGCGACGGCATCGGCGACCTCAAGGGCATCGTCGCCCGGTTGCCGCATATCGCCGCGCTGGGTGCCGACGCAATCTGGATTTCGCCGTTCTTCACCTCGCCGATGAAGGACTTCGGTTACGACGTCTCCAACTACACCGATGTCGATCAGATCTTCGGCAGTGTCGCCGATTTCGACGCGGTCATCGCCGAGGCGCACCGCCTCGGCATCCGGGTGATGATCGACCTCGTTCTCTCCCATACGTCGGACCAGCACCCCTGGTTCGTCGAAAGCCGATCGAGCCGGACGAATGCCAAGGCCGACTGGTACGTCTGGGCGGATTCCAGGCCGGACGGCACCCCGCCCAACAACTGGCTGTCGATCTTCGGCGGCTCGGCCTGGGCCTGGGATCCGACGCGCCTGCAATACTACATGCACAATTTCCTGACCTCGCAGCCGGACCTCAACCTGCACAATCCCGAGGTTCAGGACGCGCTGCTGGCCGTCGAGCGCTTCTGGCTGGAGCGCGGCGTCGACGGCTTCCGCCTCGACACCATCAACTTCTACTTCCACGACAAGCAGCTGCGCGACAACCCGGCGCTGGCGCCGGAGCGCCGCAACGCCCAGACCGCGCCGGCGGTGAACCCCTACAACTACCAGGAACATCTCTACGACAAGAACCAGCCCGAGAACCTCGAATTCCTGAAACGCTTCCGCGCCGTCATGGACGAGTTCCCGGCGATCGCCGCGGTCGGTGAAGTCGGCGACAGCCAGCGCGGGCTGGAGATCGCCGGCGAATACACCTCCGGCGGCGACAAGATGCAGATGTGCTACGCCTTCGAGTTCCTGGCGCCGGATCCGCTGACACCGGCGACCGTTGCCGAGGTTCTCCGGAACTTCCAGAAGGCGGCACCTGAAGGCTGGGCCTGCTGGGCCTTCTCCAACCATGACGTCGTGCGCCACGTCAGCCGTTGGGGAGCGGGCGTTGCCGATCGCGACGCCCATGCAAAGCTGCTCGCGAGCCTTCTAATGTCGCTGCGCGGCTCGGTCTGCATCTACCAGGGCGAGGAACTGGCGCTGTCGGAAGCCGAGCTTGCCTATGAAGACCTGAAGGATCCCTATGGCATCCAGTTCTGGCCGGATTTCAAGGGTCGCGACGGTTGCCGCACGCCGATGGTCTGGGACAATGCCGCTGCCAACGGCGGCTTCGGCAGCGCAAAACCCTGGCTGCCGGTGCCGGCGGAACACCTCAAGCGCGCCGTGTCGGCGCAGCAGGGCGATCCGGCCTCGGTGCTCGAGCACTACCGTCGCTTCCTGCATTTCCGCAAGGCGTATCCGGCGTTTGCCAAGGGCGAGATCGAGTTCCTGAGCACGGACGGCTCGGTGCTTGCTTTCGTGCGCAGCCACGGCAACGAGAATCTTTTCTGCCTGTTCAACATGAGCGGCGTGCCGGCTGCGGCCACGCTGCCGAACGAGCCGGTGGCTGCATTGGAAGGGCACGGCTTCGTGTCCGAGGTCAAGAACGGAACGGTGCATCTGCCGGCCTGGGGCGCCTACTTCGCGCGGTTGGTGTGAAGGCAGATGACAACAGCGATAGACGGGAAGAACCGAAGAGGAGGGTGCAATGACGGGTCTGCTGCTTAAAGATATCCGCAAGTCCTACGGCGCGGTCGATGTCATTCACGGCATCAATCTCGACATCAAGCAGGGCGAGTTCATCGTTTTCGTCGGCCCGTCCGGCTGCGGAAAGTCGACGCTTCTGCGCATGATTGCGGGTCTCGAGGAGATCACTGGCGGCGACATGTTCATCGACGGCGAGCGCGTCAACACCGTGCCGCCGTCGAAGCGCGGCATCGCCATGGTGTTCCAGTCCTACGCGCTCTATCCGCACATGACCGTCTACGACAACATGGCTTTCGGCATGCGGATCGCCAAGGAAAGCAAGGAAGAGATCGACCGTCGCGTGCGCAACGCCGCCGATATCCTGCAGCTGACCAAGTATCTCGACCGTCTGCCGAAGGCGCTCTCCGGCGGGCAGAGACAGCGCGTCGCCATCGGCCGCGCCATCTGCCGTGACCCCAAGGTCTTCCTGTTCGACGAGCCGCTCTCGAACCTCGACGCGGCCCTTCGTGTCGCCACCCGCATCGAGATCGCCAAGCTCAGCGAACAGATGGCGGGCACGACGATGATCTACGTCACCCACGACCAGGTGGAGGCAATGACGCTCGCCGACCGCATCGTCGTGCTGTCGCAGGGGCACATCGAGCAGGTAGGCCCGCCGCTCGAACTCTATGAGCGTCCGGCCAATCTGTTCGTCGCGCGCTTCATCGGCTCGCCGGCGATGAACATCATCCCTTCGACGATCACGGCGACCGGCGCGCAGACGACGGTGAAGCTGACCGGCGGCAAGAGCGTGACGCTCGATATCCCGACCGACTCCTCGCAGAACGGCAAGATTGCGAGTTTCGGCGTTCGCCCGGAAGACCTGCAGGTCTCGACAGGCGACGACTTCCTGTTCGAAGGCACGATCTCGATCGTCGAGGCGCTCGGCGAAGTGACCCTGCTCTATATCGAGGGTCTCGTCGACAAGGAGCCGATCATCGCCAAGATCCCCGGCATCCTGCCGGTTCACCGCGGCGACAAGGTGCGCTTCACGGCCGACAAGGCCAAGCTACACCTCTTCAACGACGAGGGCCGCAGCTACCGCGTCTGAAGCAATTGCAGGAAAAGTGCGAAGCGGTTTTCCGTCCGGAGTTGCGGCCTACTTCCAAGGAAACGTGCGAAGCGGCTTTGCGTTGAGGATTGCGTAACCAAGATTCCTGGTCACGAACTTGCTCCGCCCGGTTTTTGCCGGGCGGTTTTTCATCCGGTCGTCGGACCAACCGTCTGTTAAATCTCTGCCGCTAGTCTGTATCAAAAGGGGATATGGAAAGGCATTTCGATGAACGGCGCGGCACCTGTCTTGCAGCACTTCCTGAACAAGGAAGAGTCCTTCATGTACGATCGGGAGACCAGCTTCCCGATGGAGGACACGCGAAACGAGGCGCGCATCGAATACACTGAGAAGGGCATGACGCAACTGAGCTCTCGTCGCTGCGAAATCATCAAGCTTTCGAAAAGCGGCGCGCTGATCAGCATCCTCACGCAGTACCAGCTGCCACAGAATTTCTACCTGGATATCCCGAGCGCACGCATCCAGATGGTCGGCTGCCTGTTGAAGCGGGTGCATGCCAACAACGTCATCGAGGCGCGCTTCCTGCGCATGCTGACGGACCGCGACCTCAATCGTATCTTCGTCTACAGCAGCCATCCGAACCACCGCAACCGGACGCTCGACATCTACCGCTGAGTGCCATGCTGGGCTTGACGGCTCCACCGCGCTCAATGGATGGTTGTGGTCTCAATCAACGGATTCGGACCTGAACCATGCAGCGACCCTATCGGCTTTCGTGCCATTGCGGCGATATCGCCGTCGAAGTCGACGAAGAGCTTGGTGGGCTCGTCGACTGCAACTGCTCCACCTGCCGGCGCTCCGGCTTCCTGCATTGGAAGGTGGATGCCGCAAAGGTAAAGCTCTTGACCGAAAAGCGCCGCCTGTCGAGCTACATCTGGCGCGGCCTCAACGAGGGGCACCATTTCTGCCCGACCTGTTCGACTCCGATCATGCGCAGCGGCTATCCGGATAACAAGATCTCGATCAATGCGCGCTGCATCGAGGGGGTCGATGTCTTCACGCTGGAAATCGAGCGCTATGACGGGCGCAACGACATGTTCCCCGGGCCACTGCCCTGAGCTTTTCACGATCGTTTGAAGACCAAGCGCCGCCCCAATGGGAGCGGCGCTTTTCTATCTCAGTGGAAGAGAACGCTGGCGCCCTGATCAGCCGCACCCGCGATCGCGCGGAAGGGCGCGAATAGCTCGCGGCCCATGCCGAAGTCGTTGTCCGAAAGATCCGCATGCGCGGGCACACGTGTCTTGAGTGCGATGTCCTCGACCAGCACCTCGATCGTTCCGGCAACAGCGTCGATGCGGACGATATCGCCTTCCTGGATGCGAGCGATCGGGCCGCCGTCCTTGGCCTCCGGCGTCACGTGGATTGCTGCCGGCACCTTGCCGGAGGCGCCGGACATGCGGCCGTCCGTCAGGATGGCGACGCGCTGGCCGCGGTCCTGCAGAATGCCGAGCACGGTCGTCAGCTTGTGCAGTTCCGGCATGCCGTTCGCCTTCGGACCCTGGAAGCGCACGACGGCGACGAAGTCGCCCTCGAGCTTGCCGGCCTTGAAGGCGGCATTGAGCTCGGCCTGGTCGTGGAAGATCTTGGCAGGCGCCTCGATGATGTGACGGTCCGGCTTGACGGCAGAGATCTTGATGACGGCCTTGCCGAGATTGCCGGTCAGCATTTTCAGGCCGCCCGAATGTTGGAACGGCTGATCGATGGTCGCAAGCACCTTCGGGTCAGCGCTTTCCTTCGGCGTCGGCACGCGTTCGACATTGCCGTCGGCGCCAAGCCGGACGTCGATCTTGTAGGCGTCGAGTCCCTGGCCGACGACGGTGCGCACGTCGTCGTGCAGCAGGCCGGCGCGAAGCAGCTGGCTGATCAGGAAGCCCATGCCGCCGGCGGCGTGGAAGTGGTTCACGTCGGCGAGCCCGTTCGGATAGACGCGGGCCAGCAGCGGAACGATGTCCGAGAGCTCTGAAATGTCCTGCCAGGTGAGCAAGATGCCGGCAGCCCGCGCCATGGCGACGAGGTGCATCGTGTGGTTGGTCGACCCGCCGGTCGCATGCAGGCCGACGACGCCGTTGACGATCGAGCGCTCGTCGATCATTTCGCCCGCCGGGGTGAACTCGTTGCCCATGGCGGTGATCGCCAGCGCCCGCTTGGCGGCTTCCTTGGTCAGCGCGTCGCGCAGCGGCGTGCCCGGATTGATGAAGGAAGCGCCGGGCAGGTGGAAGCCCATGATCTCCATCAGCATCTGGTTGGAGTTGGCGGTGCCGTAGAAGGTGCAGGTTCCCGGTCCGTGGTAGGACTTCGATTCCGCCTCGAGCAGTTCGTCGCGGCCGACCTTGCCTTCGGCAAAGAGCTGGCGCACCCGCGCCTTCTCGTCGTTCGGCAGGCCCGAGGTCATCGGTCCGGCGGGCACGAAGATCGCCGGCAGGTGGCCGAAGGTGAGCGCTGCGATCACGAGGCCCGGCACGATCTTGTCGCAGACGCCGAGATAGACGGTGGAATCGAACATGTTGTGCGACAGGCCGACGCCGGCGGCCATGGCGATCAGGTCGCGGGAAAAGAGCGAGAGCTCCATGCCCGGCTGCCCCTGCGTGACGCCGTCGCACATGGCCGGCACGCCACCGGCGACCTGGGCGACGCCACCTGCCTCGCTTGCCGCCTGGCGGATCAGCGCCGGATAGGTCTCGAACGGCTGATGCGCCGAAAGCATGTCATTGTAGGAGGTGATGATGCCGAGATTGGCCACGCGGTCGCCCGCAAGCGCCACCTTCTCGGCGGGGGAACAGACCGCAAATCCATGCGCGAGGTTGCCGCAGCCGAGCACGCTGCGATGCGGACCGCTCGATGCCGCCCGGCGGACGCGATCGAGATAGGGCTCGCGGTGGGGTTTCGAGCGCTCGACGATGCGAGCCGTGATCGAGGCAATGCGGGAATCGGCGGACATGACAAATCCTGTTCCGGAGTCTTCAGACTCCTCATCTTCATCCAGTCATCGTCCGGAGCGCGGCGAGCTTGGGAGAGCGCAAGCCGCGTCCCGGCGTTTCTCAGAAACACCTGTCCATTCCGACGGGAGCGCGCCACCGGCTGAACGTGTCTCCAAAGTTCCTATCGGGCCGGTTCGGCCCAACATCATTCCGATCTACGGCGCCCAGTAAATCTGCACCGGCGACACGGCGCGGCGCAGCATCGCGCGGATCGGCATGTCCTTCTCGTCGCCGGCTTCTTCGGCCTTGGCGAGAACCGTCTTCTTGCCTTCGCCTTCGATGTGCAGCACCAGAAGCCGCGCATCCTGGAGGCTGGCAAAAGTAAATGTCAGCCGGGTTTCGCCGGCACCCTCGGCTTCCATCGTGATCACGCCGCGCGGCGTTGCCGGATCGATGGCGCGCGCGAGCTGCGATCCGCCCGGGAAGAACGATGCGGTGTGCCCATCCGTTCCCATGCCGAGGATCGCCACATCGAACGGTGCACCGACCTTCGCCGTTTCCCGGCTTGCGAGATCAGCCGCGGCCTCCGCTGTCGGGGCCGCCTGGTAGAGCGGCAGGAAAGTTGCTGCAGCGGCCTTGTCCTGAAGCAGGTTGGCCGCCACGAGGCCATGGTTGGAGCGGTCGCTTTCCGGCGGCACGAAGCGTTCGTCGACCAGCGTCACCGTCACCTTGTCCCAGGCGATGTCCTTCTTCGAAAGCGCCTGGAAGAATGCCTTGGGCGTGGAGCCGCCGGAGACGGCGATGCTTGCGGAGCCGCGTGCGGCGACACCGGCAGAAAGAGCGCTGCTGACCGCATCGGCAAGGCCTTGAGCCAGTGCTGCGCCGTTTTCGAATGTATGAAGCTTAGACGTCATCGGCGCACCTATATCGCGTCGTTCCAGGTCCGGCCGTCACGCTCGATCAGCGCGATTGACTGGCTCGGACCCCAGGTGCCGGCGGTGTAGCCCTGAACCTGCTGCCCGGTTTCTTCCCAGGCCTTCAGGATCGGATCGACCCACTTCCATGCGGCCTCGACCTCGTCGCGGCGTACGAACAACGTCTGGTTGTTGCGGATGACGTCGAAGAGCAGCCGCTCATAGGCGTCCGCATTGCGCACGGCGAAGGCTTCGGCAAAGCTCATGTCCAGCGAGACGCTGCGCAAGCGCATGCCGCCCGGGCCCGGATCCTTGATCATCAGCGACTGCTTCACGCCTTCGTTCGGCTGCAGGCGGATGACCAGCTGGTTGGCCGAAATGCGGCCGGCATTGTTGTCGAAGATCGAATGCGGGATCTGCTTGAAGGTGATGACGATTTCCGACATGCGACCGGCAAGGCGCTTGCCGGTGCGGATGTAGAAGGGCACGCCAGCCCAGCGCCAGTTGCTGACCTCGGCCTTGATTGCCACGAAGGTTTCGGTGTTCGAGACGCCGCCTTCGAGTTCTTCGAGGTAGCCCTTGACCGGGCCGCCGGCCGAAGCGCCGGCGCGGTACTGGCCGCGCACCGTCACCTGCTCGACATTCGACGAGGTGATCGGCTTCAGCGCGCGCAGAACCTTCAGCTTCTCGTCGCGCACCGCTTCGGCGTCCATCGAGGTCGGCGCTTCCATGGCGACGAAGCAGACGAGCTGCAGGATGTGGTTCTGCACCATGTCGCGCAGCGCGCCGGCCTTGTCGTAGTAGCCGGCACGATTTTCAAGCCCGACGGCTTCTGACACGGTGATCTGCACGTGGTCGATATGGGCCGAGTTCCACAGCGGCTCGTAGAGCGCGTTGGCAAAGCGCAGCGCCATCAGGTTCTGCACCGTCTCCTTGCCGAGATAGTGGTCGATGCGGAAGATCTGCTCTTCGCGGAAAACCTTGCCGATCGTGTCGTTGAGTTCGGTCGCAGAGGCAAGGTCGCGGCCGATCGGCTTTTCGACGACGATGCGGGTGTTCTTGGTGATCAGCTTGTGATCGCGGATGCGCTCGGAGATGTCGCCGAAGATCGCAGGGCCGACGGCGAGATAGAAGGCGCGGATGCGCTCCTTGCCCTCTTCGAGGATCTTCTTCAGCGAGTCCCAACCCTGGTCGGACTTGGCGTCGACGGAGACGTAGAACAGGCGTGCAGCGAACTTCGCGACTTCCTCTTCCTTGTACTCTTCCGCCTTCAGATGTTCCTTCAGAGCGTCGACGGCAAATTTGCGATAGTCCTCATGGCTGAGTGCCGCGCGCGAGGCGCCGATGATGCGCGTCGGCTCGGTGATCTGGCCTTCCAACTGGCGGTGATAGAGCGCCGGCAACAGCTTGCGCTCCGCAAGATCGCCGGTGCCCCCGAACACCACATAGTCAAATGGTTCGACGGGGATGATCTGGCTGCTCATGGGATATCTCGATCTGTTCAGGTCAGGGGCACATATAATCTAATCGATTTAAAGGCGCTAGAGTGCGGCGCAATAAAATGCCGCCGCAAGCGTTTTTTCAAAACCTGTCGCGTAATGCGTACCAGCTAAGCGCGAAGAAGAGAAGGGCGGAGCGGAAGCGGGTTCCGCCCGGAAAAGCCGGGATTTTCAGAGCCTTCAAGAGGTCGAGCTCGGTGTCCTTGCCGAGCGCCAGGTCGGCATAGAGCTTGCCGCAATAGTTGGAGAGCATCACACCGTGGCCGGAATAGCCGCCGATCGAGGTGACGCCCGGCATGACCTCGCGACAAAAGGGGGTGCGCGGCATGGTGATACCGACGGAGCCGCCCCAGGCGTGGGTGATCTCGACATTGGCGAGCTGCGGGTAGATCTCGCTGATCTGCCGGCGGATATGGGTGGAGATGTCGCGCGGATTGTCGGCCGTATAGGCTTCGCGGCCGCCGAACAGCAGCCGACCATCCCGCGACTTGCGGAAGTAGCGCACGACGAAGCGCGAATCGTCGACCGATTCGCCGCCGGGAATGACATCAGGGTGGTCCGAAAGCACCGTCGTCGCGCCGATGAAGGAACGGATCGGCATGACGTGGCTGGCGCTCACCGGCTCCAGGTTGCCGATATAGGCATTGCAGGCGACGAGAACGCGGTCGGCGGTGATGGTGCCGCGGTCGGTGGCAATGACGATCGCGCCACCCTGGCGGTCGATTTTCAGGGCCTTGGTCTGCTCGAAAAGGTTGGCGCCGGCAAGCGCTGCCTGTTTCGCAAGGCCGACCAGCAGCTTCATGGGGTGGATATGGCCGGTGCCGGCATCGCGAACGCCGAAGTGGTAGTGGTTCGATCCGAGCCGGCTTGCTGTTTCCTCGCGCTCCATGAAAGTCAGATGCGGATAGCCGAAGCGCGCCGCCATCGCTTCGGCATGGTCGCGATAGTCTTTTTCGAGGCTTTGCTTGTGCCCGACCGAGAGCTGGCCTGGCACGAATTCGATGTCGATCCCGTTCCCGTTCGCGAAGTCGAGCACGTAACGCTTGGCGTTCTCGGCCATGTCGAACAGTGCCTGCGCCCGCTCATGGCCGAGGCTTTCCTCCGTCTCATCCGCCCAGGCGCGCTGACCTGTGCCGAACTGGCCGCCATTGCGGCCAGAGGCGCCGTCGCCGAAGCGGCAGGCGTCGATCAGGGTGACGTCGACGCCTTGCTTGGCAAGGTTGTAAGCCGCCTGCAATCCCGTATAGCCGCCGCCCACGATCGCGACATTGGCTTTCCGCGATCCCGGCATGGCCGGATACTCCGGTCGGTCCGGAACCGTCGCCTCATACCAGGAATAACCGGGCGAGATCGGGCTTTGCCAGGACATGGAGAACCTCTGAGGTCAGACGTTGAGAAGCAGGAATTCGCGTTCCCAGGGACTGATGACCTGCATGAAGGTCTCGAACTCGCCGCGTTTGACGCCGGCATAGATGGCGATGAATTCCGGGCTCAGCACCTCGGCCAGCGACGGTGCCGATTCCAGCAGGGCCACGGCTTCGAGCAGGCCGCGGGGCAAGTCGATCTCGCCCTCGTTGGCCGTGTCCTCGGTCGGCGCCGTCGGTTCGCGCTGTTCGATGATGCCGAGATAACCGCAGGCAAGCGAGGCCGCGAGCGCCAGATAGGGATTGGCATCTGAACTCGGCAGCCGGTTCTCGATACGCCGGGCGACCGGCTCCGACACCGGGATGCGGAAGGCGGTGGTGCGGTTGTCGTAACCCCAGGCGGTGTTGACCGGCGCCGACATGTCAGGCGTCAGTCGGCGGAAGGAGTTCACATAGGGCGCCATCATCACAAGCGTGCGCGGCACATAGTGCTGCATGCCGCCAATGAAGTGGAAGAATTCCTTCGATGCGGAACCGTCCGGGTTGGAGAACAGGTTGCGGCCGGTGTTGATCTCGACCACCGACTGGTGAATGTGCATCGCCGAGCCCGGCTGGCCCTGCATGGGCTTCGCCATGAAGGTGGCGTAGATGCCGTGTTTCAGCGCCGCCTCGCGGATGGTGCGCTTGAACAGGAACACCTGGTCGGCCAGCTCGATCGGATCGCCATGGCGTAGGTTGATCTCCAGCTGCGCCGGCCCTTCTTCGTGGATCAGCGTATCGATCTCGAGACCCTGCTTCTCCGAGAAGTGGTAGATGTCGTCGATCAGTTCGTCAAATTCGTTGATGCCGGCGATCGAATAGCCCTGGCCGCCGAGAATCGAGCGACCGGAGCGGCCCTTCGGTGGATGCAGGGGATAATCCGGATCGTCATTGGTGGCGACGAGGTAGAATTCGATCTCGGGTGCTACGACCGGCTTCCAGCCTTTCTGCTTGTAGAGATCGACCACGCGCTTCAGCACGTTGCGCGGCGTGTAGCTGATCTGTTCGCCCTGCGAGCCGACGATGTCGCAGATCACCTGCGCCGTCGGGTCGGTCTCCCAGGGCACGACCGAAAGGGTCGAGAGATCGGGCACGAGCTTGATGTCGCTGTCGCGGGAATCGTAGCGGAACTGGCCGGTTTCGTCTGGATATTCGCCCGAGATCGTGTGGCGATAGACGGCGGACGGCAGCGCCAGCGAGGTATTGGAGGTGAACTTCGAGGTCGGCATCATCTTGCCGCGCGGAACGCCGGCAAGATCGGGCGTGATGCATTCGACGTCTTCGATGCCGCGGATCTTGAGCCAGTCCGTGGCTTCCTTCCAGGTCTTTACACCTCGGAGGGAGTGGAGGGCGGGAGGTATTTTCGAAGTTTTGCTGATTTTCGTTGTTTGTTGGGCAGCACTTCTCTTGGAGGGCATAAATCACCGGTTTTGGCTTCGGATAGCGCATCATAACCACAGATTGGCAATTGGCTAGATGGGCTTGATCATTGACTTTCTGCTTTGCCCCCGGAATGGAAGGACAAACGAGCGGAGTGTTTCGTGGCTGAAAAGACAGATGTGGTCATCATTGGCGCCGGTGCCGCCGGCATGATGTGCGCCATCGAGGCGGGCAAGCGCGGCCGCCGCGTGGCCGTGCTCGACCATGCCAAGGCGCCGGGCGAAAAGATCCGCATCTCCGGCGGCGGCCGCTGCAATTTCACCAACATCCATGCGGGACCGAAGAACTTCCTGTCGGCCAACCCGCATTTTTGCAAGTCGGCGCTGGCGCGCTACACCCCGCGCGATTTCCTGGCTCTTGTCGAAAAGCATGGCATAGCCTGGCACGAAAAGACCCTCGGCCAACTCTTCTGCGACCATTCGGCGAAAGACATCATCAAGATGCTGCTTTCCGAAATGCGTGACGTGCATGCCGATCTTCGCCTCGAAACGACGATCGAGAGTGTCGAGCGCCATGGCGCCGGTTTTCGCGTGATGACGGGCGAGGGGCCGATCGATGCGCAGTCGCTGGTCGTTGCCAGCGGCGGCAAGTCGATCCCGAAGATGGGGGCGACCGGGCTTGCCTACCGGATCGCCGAGCAGTTCGGTCTCGGGCTCATAGAAACGCGGCCCGGTCTCGTGCCGCTGACGCTCGACCCGGCGCAGCTCGAAGCGATCGGGGAACTGGCCGGCGTCGCCGCAGATGCGGAAGCGCGGTCCGGCAAGACGGCGTTCCGCGAGGCGGTGCTGATCACCCATCGCGGCCTGAGCGGCCCTGCGATCCTGCAGATATCCTCCTATTGGCGCGAAGGGCAGGAGATCGTGCTCAGGCTGATGCCCGACATCGACATTGCCGCGATCCTGAAAGAAATCCGCCGCACCCACGGCAAACAGGCGGTGCAGACGGCGCTCGGCGATATCCTGCCGCGGCGGCTGGCACAGTTTTTCGCCGACGGCGCAAAGCTGACCGGGCGCCAGCTTGCCGACCTCTCGGATAAGGCCATCAATCAGCTTGCTACCTTTATCCAGGCCTGGACCATCAAGCCAGCCGGTTCGGAAGGCTACCGGACGGCCGAAGTTACGCTTGGCGGCGTCGATACCAACGGGCTCGACTCCAAGACGATGCAGGCCAAGGCGGTGCCGGGGCTCTATTTTATCGGTGAGTGCGTCGATGTGACCGGATGGCTCGGCGGCTACAATTTCCAATGGGCCTGGGCATCGGGCTTTGCGGCCGGCCAGGACGCCTGATCTCCCCGCTTTTGGCGGATCGAGCTTCAGTGATTGTTAATGTATCTCGCCGAACCTTTATCCTTGTCGGCACAGCCGGCAGTTGGTGGATCGGATTGTCGCGTAAACGGAAATAACACTGTTTCTAATTTTTTGACTTTCTTCCGCCACGGCATGGCTGCAATATAACTGTGACAGGCAATGCGGGGTCATCCGGACCGAACGTTGCCGGTCAATGTGACAAGGACAGGATGCCATGAACCAAATCCGCCGCCGTCCCCGCGCCATCGCGATCGCCCGCACCGATGAAAGCCGTCAGCAGAAGGCCGTGCTCACGCGCCTCGCCTTGATTGCATTCTTTGCCGTTGCTGCCCTCGCAGCCCTCCCGGCTCTTTGGTTCTGAGTTCAGGGGATCGGCCCTGAGCGGCCGTCTCTCGGGCGCATTTGACGCGTCCGCGCACGCCTACGGATTTTCTGTCGCGGGCGGAACGCGCTTATACAAATTTTAATCGTTCAAAACAGATAGTGTGACGATGTGAGTTTCGTCAGGTTCACGTTGCCGAGGAGTGGCGCCGTGGATCCGCAATGATTGCCGACGGACTGGCGGTGTGCGCCGCATGATTTTTCGAAAAACATCAGCCTGTTTGCGCATCGGGTGGCTCTCGATCGTTCGCACATTCACGCCTTGTCGTTGAGTGCGAAGACGTAGTGAGCCGTCGGGGGAGGCGAATGCGAGCTGCGAGCCAAGGTGTTTTCCATGTTCATCGATAGAATTCTTGCCCGCTTCAAGATCCAGACGAAGGTGCTGTTTTTCATCCTGCCCTTCGTCGTCAGCATCTGTGCCGTCGGTATCACCGGCCTTTATGCATCCGGCCTGCTTCAGGGACGCATGGAGATTTCCAACAGCGTGTTGCAGACCTTGAGCGGCTTCAAGGATGTCTATGCGGGCATGAACGCCTTCCTGCATTCGACCACCGAAGAAACACGTGATGCCGTGCAATCGACGATCTCGGCGCAGAAGGACGTGCTCGCCGATACCGCTGCACAGGTTGCCGGCCAGAACGGCCAGGACGAATTGAAGGCGGCGATCGCGGCGACCAGCGACATCGAAGCGCGCATCGGCGGCCTTTGGACGCTGCACGTTGGCGAGCAGGACCTGCGCACGGCAATGAGCTCGAACCTCGACGCCTTGCTGATCGAGCGCGCCAAGATCAATGAAGAGTCGAACCGCCTGCAATACGCCGTTCGCAAGAGCGAGAACGCCGCCAAGACCATGCTGCGCGAAGCCGAAAAGCTGATGCGCGCAAGCCGCTTCTTCAACGAGTTCGGCACCGAAGTGAGCAAGGCGATCACCGTCGAGGAGAAGCTGAAGGCGGTCAAGGAACGCTTCCCGATGATCGGCCGCACCGAGCGTGACATCTTCCGCCTGCTGCCGAAGGACGAAAAGTCGCTCACCGAGACCATCACCTCGGCTTCGAGCGAGATCGGCTCGATCCTGAAGGCGCCCGCCGGACCGGAAACGCTTGCCGGCATTTCCAAATATGTCGACCGCTTCCGCACTGCGAGCTTCCGCCTGGAAGCGGCTTCCGTCGGCAAGATGCGCGACGCCACGCGGATTTTCGCCGAACTCGACGAACAGATCGTCACGACAGAATCGGTTCTGACCGCTACCCGCAGGCTGTCGTCGTCGATCACCGATATCCAGATTTCCGCCGCCACCTTCATGGGGCAGACGAACGAGGGCAATCGCCAGAAGCTGCTCGACAAGTCGCTTGCCGTTCAGCAGAACATGGCGACGCTTCGCGGTGTCGCAAGCGACGGCGCATCCTTCGACAAGATCGCCGACACGCTGATGCCGATCCTGACCGCGATGAAGAAGGATGCCGCAGCGCTCGTCGAAATCACGGTCAAGCGCACCGCAGACTTCGACGCCGCCGGACAATCGATCAACCAGATCTGGACCGATCTCACCGAATTTGCCGAACAGCAGAAGGTTGCCGCCGGGACCGAGCGCAACGAGGCGAACCAGATCTCGGTTGCCGCCACCGTTGCAGGCGTCGTCATCGCGCTTCTGGCCGGCATCGCGCTGACGCTGACGCTGAAGAAGCCGATCGGTCAGATCACCGCGGCGATGCGTCGTCTCGCCGATGGCCGCCTCGACACGACGATCGATGGCGACGGTCGTCGCGACGAAATCGGCGACATGGCCCGTGCGCTCGGCGTGTTCAAGGAGAACGCGCTCTCCAAGGTCCGCATCGAAGCGGAAAGCGAGGAGCAGCGCAGCCGCGCCGAAATCGAGCGTAGCCGTAACGACCAGGAAAAGCGCGAGCTCGATCGCCAGATCGATCTCGCCGTCAGCGAGCTTGCCGCTGGCCTCGGCCGCCTGGCCCAGGGCGACCTGTCGCGCCAGATCGACGTGCCGTTCCATGGTCGCCTCGAACAGCTTCGCCAGGACTTCAACGGTTCGCTGATCCGCCTGCAGGACACGCTCGCCCAGATCCGCGCCAATGCGCAGGCGATCCAGGAGAGCGGCTCCAGCATGCACCATGCGGCAGATTCGCTGTCGAAGCGCACGGAGGCCCAGGCCGCCTCCCTCGAAGAGACGGCGGCCGCCGTCGACCAGATCACCGTCACCGTCCGTTCCTCGGCCGAGCGTGCCGGCGAAGCCAACCATGCGGTGATCCAGACGAAACGCAGCGCCGATAGCTCGGCGACCGTCGTCACCAACGCGATCGCCGCCATGGGACGCATCGAGGAGGCCTCGCGCCAGATCGAGCAAATCATCGAAGTGATCGACGACATCGCCTTCCAGACCAACCTCCTGGCGCTGAACGCCGGCATCGAGGCGGCACGGGCGGGTGAAGCCGGAAAGGGCTTTGCCGTCGTCGCCCAGGAAGTGCGTGAACTGGCCCAGCGCTCGGCAGAAGCTGCGCGCGAGATCAAGGGCTTGATCAACAAGTCGACCAACGAGGTCAATGCCGGCTCGCACCTGGTCAAGGAAACCGGCGAAGTGCTGGCCTCGATCAGCGCCCAGATCGTCACGGTCAGCCAGCACGTCGAGATGATCGCAACTGCCAGCCGCGACCAGGCCGTGGCGCTCAACGAGGTCAACGGCTCAGTCAACCAGATGGACCAGATGACGCAGCAGAACGCCTCGATGGTGGAAGAGGCGACGGCGACGAGCCGCGCGCTCTCAAACCAGGCCGACACGCTGATGATGCTGGTCGAGCAGTTCCGGCTGGAGCCGGCGGCGGAAGACTACGACAACTACCGGGCGGCCTGAGGCGTGCGGTAGACGGTTTCGCTGGCGGCAGGCAACGCCGCCAGCCGAAAGCACGGCAACCGGTGCCGTGCGATATAACAAGGGCAGGGGCTAACATTGCACCGCGTGGCCGCAGGGCTTCGCGGTGCTTTTTTTATCGGCGTAGAGGCCGCTCTTGCGTCGCTTGGTGACCGCGGCCGCGAGTGTTGTGAAGGTCCGACGTAGAAGGCCGGGCGGTTTCGGATCGAAATCTTCGTCCCAGCGGCGCGTTTTCAGGGCCATGTCGGCGATGTAGACCATTGCCATCATTTCCATCGTGATGCTCCTTAGTTGATGGGCATCACTTCTTTTATGCAGCAAAACTAGTTTTACATACATCGGATATCGCTCTATGTTTTTCACCGATGAAAGACATGGATTGGGATATCTATCGCTGTTTCATGAGCGTGGCGCGCGCTGGTGGGCTCACCGGAGCGGCGCAGGCGCTAGGCTCCAGCCCGGCGACCGTTGGCCGGCGGATGCTGGAACTCGAGGAGCGCACGGGCCGCGCGCTGTTTCTGCGCAGCCAGACCGGCTACCAGCTTACCGGCGATGGTGAACTGCTGTTCGAGCAGCTTCAGGAAATGGAATCGGCGGCGCGCCGGGTCGAGAGCTGGCGGCAGGAAGGCGAGGGCGTAACGGTCCGCATCACCGTCGGTACCTGGATCGCCTGGCTGCTGGCGGAGAACTTTCCGGCGCTCTGCACCGAAAGGGACGGCTTCAGCCTCGCGATCACGGTCGGCGAAACACGCGCCAGCCTCGCCTATCGCGAGACCGATATCGGCATCCGCGCCTTCGAGCCCGAGGAGGCCTATCTGGCGGCAAGTCCGGTCGGCGACGTCGCCTATGCCGCCTATCGTCAAAAGAACGCGCCGTCGGGCGCGAGCGCGCGATGGGCGGCCGTCGGCGAGGAGGAGGCGATCTCCGCCTATCTGCGCTGGCCGCACGAGCAGATGAAGGGGGGCTGGGAGGGGCGGATCGTCGCCACGGTCACGCGGCCGCGCTCGCTGCTCGATCTCGCCCGCGCCGGCGCCGGCTGTGCGGTGCTTCCCTGTTTCGTCGGCGATCTCGATCCGATGCTGGAGCGCGCCGGCGAGGAGATCCCGGCGCTCCGGCACCGGCAATGGATCGTCATGAACAATGAGGATCGGCACCGCAAGGAAATACGAACGGTTGTCGACCGCATGACCAGGCTGTTGCGCAGTCACGTGGACATCTTTGCCGGAAAGCGACCGCGCCGCAGCTGAGGCGGAGCAAGGACTGAACCCTGCTGCTGGGAACGCTGCCGCCGTGTTCTTTTTTGTATATGGGTCAGCGCATCAGCAGCTTGACGAGTGCCGCCTGCGAGTTGACCCGGGTCTTGGCGTAGATGCTTTTGAGCTGCGTCCGGATCGTCTCATAGCTGACGCCGTTGGCCTGCGACATTTCCTTCAGCGTCAGGCCGGCGGCGATACCGCAGGCGATGCGGATTTCGGCGGGGGTCAGACCATAATTGTCCTTCAGATGGTCGTGCCTGAGATCGCCGAGCAGCGACGTCGCAGGCTCGACCAGAACCGCCACAGTCGGTCCGTCGAGAAGTTCGGTAAAGATGCTGGCGCTTCGCCGCACCAAGGTAATGCGGAAGGCGCCGTGCTCCGCAGTCCTGACGACACGCAGTTGCGGCTGTGCCGGTGCGCCGACCGGCGAGGCCAGAAGCTCGAGCGCCGCATTGGTTTCCGGTTCGTCCATGAACAGGCGGCCGTTGACCGCGACCCGGAACGGTGAGCCGTTCGCCGCCATTCGCTCGGCGTTGTGATTCATCGAGCGGATGCGCAGATTGCCGCCCACATAAATCACGCCGACGCCGATCGTATCGAGCAGGGTCCGGCCCTCATGCTGCTCGGCCATCATCAGGTCGCGCCGCCGCAGGAAGTCGAAGGCGCGCTTCAGGTGAGGCGCGAGAAGCGTGTATTGATCGGCCGCCTGCTGGTTGAGTTCCGCGTTCGTCGACGAGGTGCAGGTCGACACGAGCAGGGTCCGCGTCGGGCTGCGCACGATGGTCACGCCGACGGTGGTCTCGCTGCCGGTCTGGCGCTTCAGCCAGTCATTGTAGAATTCCGATTTCATCAGCTCCGAGCGCGAGACGATATGCTCGCCGGAGAGACCGCGGCCCACCGGCACGAGAACCGATTTCGGTATCCAGGGATTGATCGCCGCGAAGTGATTGTTGAACTGGTCGATGGCATCAGAGGTAAAGCCGGAGACATAGGGCACGCACGACGCTGGCGCTGTGAGGTCATGATAGTGGAGCGCAGAGCATCCATCGGGCATGGTCGTCGTCAGCCGGTCGAGAAAATCCTGCCAGCCGCAATCGCCAAAGGCGGCGCCGTAGATCAGCTCCGTCAGTTCGGCGGTATCTGCAGGTTTCGTCGAACGATACATGCGTGCCTTTGTCTAAGACAGGTATGACTAATATAGTCAGGCATCACGGGTTCGATCAACCTGAAATAGCGGAGACAAGCATTCGTTGCGTGCGCCGCCATCCTGACAACGCAGAATAGCCGGAAAAGAGCCGGCTATTCCAATTTCTCCCACTTTCAACCGGTTTCGTTGAAATCAACTTTTGGTTGCTCTCACGCTCGCGGCCACAGCTGTGTGGCGGAGCGCTAGCGGCGACAGCAGCATCGCCGCGAACAGCGTTGTGGCGAGCATCATGGCCGGCCCTGGGTGACGATAACCGGGATCAGCAGGTCGCCCCAGTTGCCTTCGCCGCCGTGGTGGCGGGCGGAGCGCACGAGCTCGACCGATACGCCGGCATCGACAGCCTTCATGACGGACTGGTTGAGGCGGTGCAGGTCGTTGGCGACCATGCGGATTGCCGCCTGCTGGTCCGGGGTCATCGCCGAAGACTGTTCCTCGGCCCGTTCCTTGACGCGTGTCTGGACTGTCATTGGACTTCTCCTTGAGGTTCGAGGCTGGAGGTGCTTGCGGTTTTCCGCCCGCATCCATTTCACTTGCGAGGGGTCGGCAGGAGCGCAGCGGGCAGGGATTGCCACGCTCCCGCCGGGCTTTCACTCTGCGGCCGGGCGGAATTGATCGTGCTCGGTCGATTCCTTCATGGCTGTTGTCGAGGACTGGCCGCCGGTGATCGCCATCGAGACGGCGTCGAAGTAGCCGGTGCCGACTTCGCGTTGGTGCTTGGTCGCGGTGTAGCCGTTGACCTCGGCGGCGAATTCCGCCTCCTGCAGCTCCGAATAGGCGGCCATCTGCCGTGCCTTGTAGCCGCGCGCCAGTTCGAACATGCCGAAGTTCAGCTGGTGGAAGCCGGCAAGCGTGATGAACTGGAACTTGTAGCCCATCGCGCCCAGCTCTCGCTGGAACTTGGCGATCGTCGCGTCGTCGAGGTTCTTTTTCCAGTTGAACGACGGCGAGCAATTGTAGGCGAGCAGCTTGCCCGGATGCGCCTTTTGGACGCCCTCTGCGAACTTGCGGGCCTGTTCCAGGTCCGGCTTGGAGGTCTCGCACCAGATCAGGTCGCAATGCGGCGCATAGGCGATGGCGCGGGCAATGCAGGGCTCAAGCCCGTTCTTCACCTGGTAGAAGCCTTCGACCGTGCGGCCGGCATCGTAGTCGACGAAGGGGCGATCGCGCTCGTCGATGTCGGAGGTGAGCAACTTTGCCGCTTCCGCATCGGTGCGAGCGATGACCAGCGTCGGCGTGCCCATGACGTCGGCGGCAAGCCGTGCCGCGTTCAGGTTGCGGATATGGGCTGCCGTCGGGATCAGCACCTTGCCGCCGAGATGGCCGCACTTCTTTTCCGAAGCAAGCTGGTCCTCGTAGTGGACGCCGGCAGCGCCCGCCTCGATGAAGGCCTTCATGATCTCGAAGGCGTTGAGCGGACCGCCGAAACCGGCTTCGGCGTCAGCGACGATCGGTGCGAACCAGGTGTCAACCGAAAGGCCCTTGCCTTCTGAGGTCTCGATCTGGTCGGCGCGCTGCAGCGTGCGATTGATGCGCTTGGCAAGCTCAGGCGCGGCATTGGCCGGATAGAGCGACTGGTCCGGATACATTGCCGAAGCGGTGTTGGCATCGGCTGCGACCTGCCAGCCGGAGAGGTAGATCGCCTTCAGGCCGGCGCGCACCATCTGCATGGCCTGGTTGCCCGAAAGTGCGCCGAGCGCGTTGACGAAGTCGTCTTCGTGAATGAGTTTCCACAAGCGGTTCGCGCCCATTTCGGCCAGCGAATAGCGGATCTCGACCGACCCGCGCAGCCGCTTCACGGTCTCTGCGGTATAGGGGCGATCGACGCCATCGAAGCGGCCTTGCGGTGCGCTGGGAACGAGCTTGTAAAAATCAGTCATTACTTCCTCCTGTCAAAATCAAACACCCATTCGACTTTTGTCGTATGGCGACTTGTGTTTCGAGTTCATGTGACAGTTTTTACATTGCGCTGCAGTATTCGGCTATTGGAAACGGTGGTTTGCAGAGATCAAAAGGGTTATCTTGTCTTGCCTTTGACAGGGCGGCTAAGTAAATTTGTAAAAAATGTAAAGCGCCCTTCGTTGAGCGGATTGTAAAGGTAGTTACAAATGGCCGAGAACAAGATCTTTGCCGGCCCGCGGGTCAGGCGCATTCGTAACGGCCTGTCGCTGACGCAGACGGCCATGGCCGAGGCCCTCGGTATCTCGCCGTCCTATCTCAATCTGATCGAGCGCAACCAGCGGCCGCTGACGGTGCAGCTGCTTTTGAAGCTTGCCTCGGTCTACAAGCTCGACCTCGACGAGTTGCAGGGCGAAACCGGCGGCAGCCTCACGCAATTGCGCGAGGTTTTCGCCGATCCACTGCTGTCGGCCGAGCTGCCGGGAGAGCAGGAGCTGATCGAAGTGGCGGAAGCGGCCCCCAATGCTGCCGGCGGCGTCGTCAAGCTCTATCGCGCCTATCGCGAGCAGGCAGCGCGCCTCAAGGACTTGGCTGACCTCCTGGCGGGGCAGGGGCACATGGAGGCGCTTTCGGGCACACGGTTGCCGATGGACGAGGTACGAGAGACCTTCGAGGGGCGGCCGAATTATTTTGCCGGCATCGAGGCGGCGGCGGAAGCCTTCCACGAGGCGCTCTCGCCGGGTGATGATCTCATCGGCGCGCTCAAGGCCTGGCTGAAGAAGGAGCATGGCCTCGTCGTGCGCAGCCTGCCGGTCCATGCCATGCCGAACCTGCGCCGTCGCTTCGACAGGCACTCCATGCGCCTCTTCGTTTCCGAGCGGCTGTCGCCCTACGACCAGTTGCGCGAGATCGCGATGGAGGCCGTGTCGATTGCCTGCCACGAGGCGATCACGGCCGACCTTGGGGCGTTACGGCTTTCGACCGCGGAGGCACGCCGTATCGCTCGCTTCGAGCTGGCCCGCTATGGCGCGCATGCGCTGATGATGCCCTATGCTGCGTTCCTAGCCGCCGCACAACGGGCGAAGTACGACATCGATGTCCTGCGCGCCCGTTTCCAGGTCTCCTTCGAACAGGCGGCCAACCGGCTGACCATGCTGCAACGGCCGGGCGCCCAAGGGCTGCCGTTCTTCCTGATGGAGATCGACAATGCCGGCCACCGATTGCGGAGGGCGGGCGCATCGGGCTTCCCTCAGGCAAAGTTCGGCGGTGGCTGTCCCAAGCTCAACATCCATGCCGCCTTCTCGGTGCCGGGCCAGCTTCTGGTCGATCGTGTCGAGATGCCCGACGGCGCTGCGTTCTTGACCATCGCACGCACGCTGGAGGGTCCGCAGGCGGCGTTCCACGAGCGCGTCCGGCGCACAGCCCTGCTTCTAGGCTGCGAAGCTTCGTTTGCCGACGAGACCGTCTACGGTTCGGTGCTGCTGCCGGCGGTCGAAATCGGTGCCGGCTGTCGGCTCTGCGAGCGCCAGGGCTGCCTGGCGCGTGCCGAGCCGCCCGTTACCCGGCCGCTCGGACTTGATGAGATGGCGACCGGGCTCAGCGTTTTCGATTTTCAGTAGCTGACGGGGTGCTGGTTGGGCAGAAGCGGCGCATTCGCGGCAAAGCATTCCGCCGGTAGCCCGGTAGTATAGCCGCGGGTGATATGGGCCGTGTCCGCATAGGCCTTGTTGCGCATCAGGATCGCGTGCAGCTCCGGTAGATTGTAGAACGGCACACCGGGATACAGATGGTGCTCCAGGTGGTAGTTGATGTTGTGGGGCGCGAAGAACAGCTTCTCCCAGGCGTGCGGATAGACGGTGCGTGAGCTCGTCAGTTCGTCGCTATAGTCCATGCTGCCGAAATGCTCGGCGACGCTGCGTATATAAAGGAACAGGCAGAAGAAGGTGAGGAACGGGACCACCCAGTAGAGCGCCACTTCCCGCCAGATGCCGAAGAGCGTGAAGATCGCGGCGGCTGCGACGTAGAAGCCGACGCGCAGCAGCTTGTACTGCAGCGTTGAACGGTCGTTCTTGCCCATGCGTTTGGCCATATGCAGCATGTCGCGCAGCGAATTGACCGCGACGAGGTAACCGAGCAATTGCGTGACGCCGCGCGCAACCTTTTGCGGAAAGGTGAATTGCGGCATGCCGAGCTTCGCTGTCCAGTCCGGATCCTCGTCGCTATTGGCGTGCTGATGGTGGGCGAGATGGTTCTGGCGGTAGCCATCGACCGTGGCCAGCACCGGCCAGGCGAGCAGCAGGTCGCTCATCCAGTCGCTGAGTTTCCGGTTGCGGATGATGCGATAGTGCGCCGCCTCGTGGATCATGCAGCCGAGCGCATGCATGCGTCCGGCGATCAGCACCACGGCAATCAGGTAGACGAAGACATTGCCGAAATACTCGCTGACGGCGATGGCTGCTGCGATCATCGCCCAGTCGAATGCGATTGCCGCAAGGGCCTTTTGCGGCTCGAGCACCGACAGGCGCTTCAACTGCTTCGGATCGATCCTGCGGCTTTTCCCGCCGACGATCTGCTCACCCATGACGACACCTGAGATCCTGAACCGCAACTGTCGGGAAAATCGCATGACGATCATGGTTAATCAATCGTAAATGGCGGTCCGTACAGAGGCGGCAAAGCTATGGTTAACGGTGCCGCCGCGGCCGGGTCGAAGGCGACAGGCTGGAAGCAAGGCGCCATAAGTGCCCGTTTTTCTTCGACTTGTGAAACTGATGAGCCCACAGGGCGGCGCTTCTTATCGGCACGAAAGCGCTTGAGGTTATCGAGAAAGATGCCTAACCTCCGGCCTGAACGAAGCGGATTGGACGGTGTCCCGGCGTGCCGGGCCCGATACGAAAAAACCAAGAGGGGAGTTGTATGTCCAAGCTCATCGTCACAACCCTGGCGGCAGCCGTTCTGGCCGGCTCGACCATGCTGGCCTCGGCGCAGGAGCGCGTGGTCAACGTCTACAACTGGTCGGACTATATCGACAGCAGCATTCTGGAAGATTTCACCAAGGAGACCGGCATCAAGGTCGTCTACGACGTCTTCGATTCCAACGAGATCCTGGAGACGAAGCTGCTTGCAGGTGGCTCCGGCTACGACGTGGTGGTGCCGACGGCAACCTTCCTGCAGAGGCAGATCGCCGCGGGCGTGTTCCAGAAGCTCGACAAGTCGAAGCTGCCGAACCTTTCCAATATGTGGGACGTGATCATGGAGCGTACGGCCAAGTACGATCCGGGCAACGACTATGCCATCGACTACATGTGGGGCACCACCGGCATCGGCTACAATGTCGACAAGATGAAGGCGATCCTCGGCACGGACGAGAAGCCCAACTGGGACGTCATCTTCAAGCCGGAACTGGCGGCGAAGTTCAAGGATTGCGGCATCCACATCCTCGATTCCCCGACCGACGTGATGCCTTCGGCGCTCGCCTATCTCGGCCTCAACCCGGATAGCCACGAGGCGGCCGATCTCGAAAAGGCGGCTGAGCTGCTGGCGAGCATCCGCCCCAATGTGCGCAAGTTCCATTCCTCGGAATACATCAACGCGCTCGCCAACGGCGACATCTGCCTTGCAATCGGCTTTTCCGGCGACGTCTTCCAGGCCCGCGACCGTGCGGCCGAAGCTAAGGCTGGTGTGACCGTCGACTACGCGATCCCGTCCCAGGGCGCGCAGATGTGGTTCGACATGCTTGCGATCCCGGCTGATGCACCGCACGTCGAGGAGGCGCACGCCTTCCTCAATTACATGATGAAGCCCGAGGTCGTCGCCAAGGCATCGAACTATGTCTTCTACGCCAACGGCAACAAGGCCTCGCAGCAGTTCCTCGACAAGGCCGTCATGGAAGATACCGCCATCTACCCGACGGAAGAGGTGATGCAGAAACTGTTCACGGTGACGCCCTTCGAGGCGAAAGAACAGAGGGTATTGACCCGACTCTGGACAAAGGTCGTAACCGGCCAGTAAGAGCGGAAAACGAATTGCCCGGACCTCAAAATCCGGGCAATTTTCTTAAGGGGGCACCGGGGAAAACGAGAGTGCCCATCGGCTGTATCATTCGGGGATAGATGATGAAGTCTCTCGGCAGTATCCGGCGGTCCTTTGCCCCTTGGGCGGATCCCGCTTCCAAGCCATTCATTTCCTTCAAGAACGTGACCAAGCGGTTCGGCGATTTCACCGCCGTCGACGACCTTTCGCTGGATATTTATACGCGCGAGTTCTTTGCGCTGCTCGGTGCGTCCGGCTGCGGAAAGTCGACGCTTCTGCGCATGCTCGCCGGCTTCGAACAGCCGACGTCGGGCGAGATCATTCTCGACGGACAGAGCCTGGCCGGCATTCCGCCCTACAGGCGTCCGGTCAACATGATGTTCCAGTCCTACGCGCTCTTCCCGCATATGAACGTGGAGAAGAACATCGCCTTCGGCCTGAAGCAGGATGGCATGCCGAAGGCGGATATTGCCGAGCGCGTCGCCCAGATGTTGAAGCTGGTGAAGCTCGAAAAGTTCTCCCAGCGCAAGCCGCACCAGCTTTCGGGCGGTCAGCGCCAGCGTGTCGCGCTTGCCCGCTCACTTGCCAAGCGGCCGAAGGTGCTGCTCCTCGACGAACCGCTCGGCGCGCTCGACAAGAAGCTGCGCGAGGAGACCCAGTTCGAACTGATGGATCTGCAGCAGGAACTCGGTCTCACCTTCGTCGTCGTCACCCACGACCAGGAAGAGGCAATGACCATGGCCGACCGCATCGCGGTGATGAGCCACGGCAAGGTCATTCAGGTGGCGACGCCTGCCGAAATCTACGAGGCGCCGAACTCCCGTTTCGTCGCGGACTTCATCGGCGACGTCAACATTTTCGAGGGCGCTGTTTCCGGCGCCGAGGGCGGCTATGTGCGCCTTGAGGGCACCAACGGTTTCCCGATCCGCATGGCATCGCCCGAGACGCCGGCTGCCGGCGGCAAGTCCGCCGTCGCCGTCCGCCCGGAAAAGATCCGCGTCAGCCGCCAGCCGCCGGCGCACGCGCCCGTCAACACCGTTCAGGGCGAGATCTGGGACATCGGTTATCTCGGCGACATGACCGTCTTCCACGTGCGCCTGAAGGACGGACGCGTGATCAAGGCCTCGTCGCTCAACGCGGTGCGCGCGGTCGAGGATCCGCTCGGCTACGACCAGGAGGTCTGGGTTTCCTTCGGCGAAGACGCCGGCGTCGTTCTGAAGGATTGAGGCCATGACCCGTGTCGCATCCGCCCTCTTCAGCCGCCTCGTCATCATCATCCCCTATGCCTGGCTGCTGTTCTTCTTCCTGATCCCCTTCTTCATCGTCTTCCGCATCTCGCTGTCGCAGACGGCGGTGGCCATGCCGCCCTATACGCCGGTCTTCGATCTGTTCGGCGGCCTGTCCGGCATCCTTGAAAAGGCGCGGGAGTTCTCCTTCGACAACTACGTCTGGCTGACGGAAGACGTCCTCTACTTCAACGCCTATGTGTCGAGCGTCATCATCGCGGGCGTCTCGACCGTGCTGACGCTGCTGATCGCCTATCCGGTTGCCTACGGTATGGCGAAAGCGCCGAAGACCATTCGCCCGACGCTGCTGATGCTGGTGATCCTGCCCTTCTGGACGAGCTTCCTGATCCGCGTCTACGCCTGGATCGCGATCCTCAAACCCGAGGGGCTGCTCAACCAGTTCCTGATGAGCATCAACGTCATCGACCAACCGCTGATCATCCTCAACACCAATTGGGCGATCTATATCGGCATCGTCTATTCCTATCTGCCCTTCATGGTGCTGCCGATCTATTCGTCGCTTGAGAAGATGGATCACACCCTGACGGAGGCCGCGCTCGACCTCGGCTGCACGCCGTTTACCGCCTTCTGGCGCGTGACGTTCCCGCTGTCGCTGGCGGGCGTCGTCGCCGGCTGCCTGCTGGTCTTCATCCCAGCCGTCGGCGAATTCGTTATCCCCGACCTGCTTGGCGGTTCGGAAACGCTGATGATCGGCAAGACGCTCTGGAACGAGTTCAACGCCAACCGCGACTGGCCGGTCTCTTCGGCCGTGGCGACGATCCTGCTTCTGATCCTGGTGTTGCCGATCGTCTACTTCCAGAACGCCCAGGCCAAAGCCGACAGCGAGGGGAGGTAGGACATGGGCAACTGGTCACGCTTCAACATCGCCTCGATCGTGCTCGGTTTCGGCTTTCTCTACCTGCCGATCGTGCTTCTGGTGATCTTCTCCTTCAACGAATCGAAGCTCGTCACCGTCTGGGCGGGCTTTTCGACCAAATGGTACACGCAGCTCTGGCATAACCAGGCGCTGCTCGATGCCGCCTGGGTGACGATCCGCGTCGCGCTGATCTCGGCGACCTTCGCCACCGTGCTCGGTACGCTCGCGGCTTTGGCGCTCGTCCGCTACACGCGCTTCCGTGGCCGCATGCTGTTTTCCGGCATGGTCTATGCACCGCTCGTCATGCCCGAGGTGATCACCGGCCTGTCGCTGCTGTTGTTGTTCGTTGCCATCGGTCTCGACCGCGGCTTCTGGACGATCACGCTGGCGCACATCACCTTCACCATGTGCTTCGTTGCCGTGGTGGTGCAGTCGCGGTTGCTCAGCTTCGACCGGTCGATCGAAGAGGCAGCCCTCGATCTCGGCGCCACGCCGGTCACGACCTTCTTCTCGATCACCCTTCCGGTCATCGCGCCCGCGGTGTTTTCCGGCTGGGTTCTCGCCTTCACGCTGTCGCTGGACGATCTGGTGATCTCGAGTTTCACCACGGGACCGGGCGCCACCACGCTGCCGATGAAGATCTACAGCCAGGTGCGGCTGGGCGTGACGCCGGAAATCAACGCGATCTGCACCATCCTCATCGGTGTCGTCGCCATCGGGGTGGTCGTTGCCTCGATCGTCACCAAGCAGCGCGAGGCGCAGCGCGAACGGGACGAGCGGGCGGCCTTCGCCCAGTCCTGAACGGTGCGAATTCGAGACTAGCGTGACGCGGCTTGTCCGCCACGAACCGACGGCTGGTGTCTCTGACGCCGGCCGTTTTCAGTTGGGTTCGCCAAGAACCGACAGGGGTGAGATCACTGCATTCGGCCAGGAACCGCCGACGAAGAAACGCAGCCTTTGCCCGGCATTCAATGTGTCGGTGTAGGTGCCTGCGAGCGCCAGGCTGCCGCTGCGGTAGGGAATGACGCCGTTGACCGAGAGATTGCCGGTCTGGCCGGCAAAGAGCGCTCGGTTCAGCCGCGCCGACCCTTCCCCGAAGCTGGCTTCGATATCCGCCGTCTGGAAGGCGAAGTTGCCGTCGCTCGCCTGCGCCAGCGAAAAGAATTCTCCGGCCCGGACAAGGTTCGCAAAGGCATTTGCGTCGAAGCCGGTGAGGTTGCCGTTGGCGAGCGAAAGCCTGATGCGGCCGGAAGCCTCGGCCACCTGCGCGCGCCAGAACGGGTGTTCCGTCGTAAGGTCCAGATTGACATTGCCCCGGCCGGTCGGAACCGGGCCGGTGAAACCGAAGTCAGCAAGGGCGGCGGCAAGGTCGGCATTCTTCAGCACCAGTTCCAGACGGCCACCGCCGGCCAGCCCCTCTTCCGAAGCGGCGAGCCGCCCGCTGAGCCGGCCATTGGCATAGGTGCTGTCGGCGACGTCGATGGAGGCGCGCCCGTGATCGATGATGACGCCGGCGGCGAGATCTTCGAGCCGTAGCGGGCCTGCCAGTGCCTCCTGCGCCGACAGCCGCACATCGGCACGCCAGCTGCGCGCGAACGCGTCGCCGAGTTGTTGTGTGAGTTCGTCCGGCTCCAGCGGGTCGATGAACGGCTGCAGCCCATTGAGATCGATGCGGTCGAAGGCGAGCGTGCCTTCGACGCGGTGGGTATCGTCGATCGGCGTGGAGATGTCGAGGATGCCGGTCGCGTTGGCACCGCCGAGCGTCAGCTGAAGCTCGTCGAGCTTCAGCGAGGCCTTACCGCTGGTGACGTTGGCGCTGAGGCTGAAGCCGCTGTCCGGCAATGCGCCCGCCGCCTTGCCTTTGTACCAGGCGGCAAGGGCCTGCAGCGAGGCCGTCGAAACCTGCAGCCGTCCCGCGGCAGTCGGTGCAGGGGAGAGATTGCCGTTGCCTTCGAACGAGAGACTGAGCGCCGCCGAGGATAGCGACGTCTTGAGCGCCGCATCGTGGCCGGTCAGCAGCATCAGCGGTTCGTTGCATTCGAGCGTCCAGGCCACCGTCTGTCCGCCAAGGCTTCCCGAAAGCCGGGCGCTGAGCTGCTTGGTGAACGAAGGCCAGGAGACGGTTCCGGATATGCCGGAAAATTCCCGGGTCTGGTTGGTGACGAGGTCGATGATCTGCAGGCGGCCGTTTTCGACGGTGACATCGCCGAACGGCGTATCCTTCTCGGCAGCCTGTGTGTCCGGGGTACTCAGCCAGTGCGGCCGCTGCCAGTTGAGTGTGCCGTCCGTGTGCCGCTCGAGCGTGACGACGGGCTCGATCAGCCGGATATCGTCCAGCGCCGGTGTGCCGTCGATCGCTGAAAACAGGCTGAACGTCGCGGTAATGCTGCCGATATGCGCGAGCTTGCGGGACGATCCATCCGTAGTTTCGATCGTCGCCGAGCGGAGCGTCAAAGTCGGTTCCGGCCAGAAGCTGATCTCGGGATTGCCCGATATTCGGCTCTTTCCGCCGGACCAGGCGTCCAGCATATGCTCCACGGTCGGACGCACGTTCGTCGTCGAAATCACCAGAGGCAGGACGGCGTTGTAGCCGGCTGCAAGCCCGACGCCGATCGCGGCCGGCCACAGGAAATGGCGGCGCCGCAGCTGCGACAACAGGCGTACGTCGCGCATCATATGCAGAAATTTACGTCTCATGTCCGCCTGGTCGCCGTCGCTTGGGTCACGTGAGCTTGGATAGGCCTTCGGTCCTCAGAAATCAAATGCGACGGACAGGCAACAGACAGGTAAATGTCGTCCACGCGATGACGAGGCGCTTTCCGGTGCTGTTTATTTTGCGATGCAGCATGGTATAGAGGGCATGGAGCAGGAGTGGAGGAAAGTATGCACGCAGAGCAGCCGTTGTGGGTTCCAGGTCCGGAAATCCTTGCGCATAGCCCCATGGCCGAATTCATCGCCTGGAGCAGCAAACGCTTCGGCAGAACCTTTGCGGATTACGATGCCTTCCACGCCTGGTCGGTGGCCGAGCGCGGCGACTTCTGGACCGCGGTTTGGGAGCACTGCGGCGTCATCGGAGAACGCGGCGCAACAGCCCTCGTCAACGGCGACCGCATGCTCGACGCCCGCTTCTTCCCCGACGCGAAGCTGAACTTTGCCGAGAACCTTCTTCGCGAAACCGGCGACGGCGACGCGCTCGTCTTCCGCGGTGAAGACAAGGTCGAGTATCGCCTGTCGTGGGACGAGCTTCGCGCGCTCGTGTCGCGCCTGCAGCAGGCGCTGAAGGCTCAGGGTATCGGCCCCGGCGATCGCGTTGCGGCGATGATGCCGAACATGCCCGAAACCATCGCCTTGATGCTGGCGACCGCCTCGATCGGCGCGATCTGGTCGTCCTGTTCTCCCGATTTCGGCGAGCAGGGCGTCCTCGATCGTTTCGGCCAGATCACGCCGAAGCTGTTCATTGCCTGCGACGGCTATTGGTACAACGGCAAGGGCCAGGACGTCGATGTGAAGGTTCGCGCGGTCTCCAAGGCCCTTGGCGTGCCGGCGCTGATCGTTCCCTATGCCGGCGACAGCGCCGCGCTGGCGGCCTCGATCGAGGGTGGCGCAACCCTTGCCGATTTCATCGCGCCGTTTGCGGCAACAACCCTGACCTTCGAACGCTTGCCCTTCAGCCATCCGCTCTACGTGCTGTTTTCCTCGGGCACGACGGGCGTTCCCAAATGCATCGTGCATTCGGCCGGTGGCACCCTGCTGCAGCATCTGAAGGAGCATCGTTTCCACTGCGGCCTTCGCCGCGGCGAAAAGCTCTTCTATTTCACCACCTGCGGCTGGATGATGTGGAACTGGCTGGTTTCCGGATTGGCCGTCGGCGCGACCCTCTGCCTGTTCGACGGCTCGCCCTTCTATCCCGACGGCAACGTGCTCTTCGACTATGCCGCAGCCGAGACGTTCGCGGTGTTCGGCACCTCGGCGAAATACATCGACGCCGTGCGCAAGGGCGGCTTCGTACCGGCCAACACGCATGATCTTTCCACCCTTCGGCTGTTGACCTCGACCGGTTCGCCGCTGTCGCCGGAAGGCTTCTCCTTCGTCTACGAAGGCATCAAGTCTGACGTTCAGCTTGCGTCGATCTCGGGCGGGACCGACATTGTTTCCTGCTTCGTCCTCGGCAACCCGCTGAAGCCCGTCTGGCGCGGCGAGATCCAGGGGCCGGGTCTTGGCTTGGCGATCGACGTCTGGAACGACGAGGGGCAATCGGTGCGCGGTGAGAAGGGGGAACTCGTTTGCACCAAGGCATTCCCGTCGATGCCGGTGATGTTCTGGAACGATCCCGAGGGCGCCAAGTATCGCGCCGCCTATTTCGAGCGCTTTGACAATGTCTGGTGCCATGGCGACTTCGCCGAATGGACCGAACACGGCGGTATCATCATCCACGGCCGGTCGGACGCGACGCTTAATCCCGGTGGGGTGCGCATCGGCACGGCAGAGATCTACAATCAGGTCGAGCAGATGGAGGAGGTCGCAGAGGCGCTCTGCATTGGTCAGGACTGGGAAGACGACGTGCGCGTCGTTCTCTTCGTTCGTCTCGCCGCCGGCGTCGCCCTGACCGACGACCTGACGAAGGCGATCAAGAACCGCATCCGCGTCGGCGCCTCGCCGCGCCACGTGCCGGCAAAGGTGATCGCGGTCGCCGATATCCCGCGCACGAAGTCCGGCAAGATCGTCGAACTCGCGGTCCGCGATGTCGTGCACGGCCGTCCGGTGAAGAACAAGGAGGCGCTCGCCAACCCCGAGGCGCTTGATCTTTACGCCGGACTGGATGCCCTTAAAAATTGAGGGCGCGTTAACGGATTCGCGTGATTGGAATTAACCAAGGCTTCAGACTTGCTGAAAAATCCCTAAAATTGCGGATCCGGCGGGTAAGGTCTTGTTAAGGATTGGGGGCGCATGGTCATGCCAACTTGAGGCCGATCGATGTTGGATCGGCGTTCGGCAGAGATGCCGTCGCGGACATGACGTCGTTACTTCTCGAGCGATTGTTGGTTTAGCATTCAACTATCGAGGTGGCCTCCCAGCCACCTTTTTTTTATGCGTTTCTCGCCCGTCAGGCCCTGCTGAACGGGACTCAGGAGCGGCGTTCGAGCGACCGCGACACGAGGATGACCGGGATCATGCCGGCGACGACGATGATCATCGCGGCGACCGAAGCGTCTTCGACCTTGGCCCGAGACGCGTCTTCGTAGACGAGCGTGGCGAGCGTGTTGAAGTTGAAGGGTCTGAGCATGATCGTTGCCGAAAGCTCCTTCATCGTCTCGATGAAGACGAGGAGAGCGGCGGTCAGTACCGCCGGCCGCATCATCGGCAAAAGCACGGTGCGCAAAGTCTGGCCGCCGGTCCGGCCGAGCGCGCGCGCCGCCATGTCGAGATGCGGCGAAAGCTTCTGGAAACCCGCTTCGAGCGAGCCCTCGGCCATGGTGAGGAAGCGCACGCTGCAGGCGTAGATGATCGCAAAGCCGGTGCCGGTCATCATCAACCCGGTGGAGATACCGAACGTATCGCGCATGCCGGCATCGATAATGTTGTCGAGAGCGGCCAGCGGGAAGAGCACGCCGATCGCAAGAACAGTGCCGGGCACGCCATAGCCGAAGGAGGCGAGCCGCCCGGCGATGTCGCTCACCCGAGAATGTCCCGTGCGCGCCGCATAGGCGAGCACGAAACCGAGCAGAACGGTCACCGTTGCGGTCGCACCTGAGACGAGGATGCTATGAAAGAGCGCGTTGAGCAGCCGCGGCTCGATGAACTGGTCGATGCGCTTGAGCGCATAATTGCCGAGGATCAGCACGGGTACGGCAAAGCCTGAAACCACGGGCAGCAGGCAGGCGACCATGGCGGCCCACTTCTTCCAGCCGGACAGTATGAGCCGGGCAGCATCGTGGACGGCGGACGTCGTCTTCTGGCTGGAGAAGCGCTGGCGCCGCCGTGCGGCCCGCTCGATCATCATCAGGCCGATGACGAAGACCAGCATGATGCAGGCGATCTGCGCGGCGCCCGCGAGGCTGCCGCGGTTCAGCCAGGTGTCGAAGATCGAGAAGGTCAGCGTCTGCACGCCAAGGAATTCGACCGCGCCGATGTCGTTCAGCGTTTCCATCGCCACCAGCGTCAGGCCGATCATGATGGCCGGGCGAGCCATCGGGATCTGGATGCGGAAGAACACCTTCAGCGGCCCGGCGCCGAGCGTGCGGGCGACGTCGGCGGCCGCGCGTCCCTGCATCAGGAACATCGAACGGCAGGCGAGGTAGATATAGGGATAGAGAACCGAACTCAGCACGAGCACGGCGCCGCCGAGTGAGCGGATATCCGGAAACCAATAGTCACGGCTCGTCTTGAAGCCGAAGATCGCGCGGATCAGTCCCTGCACCGGCCCGGTAAAGGTGAAAAGCTCGCCGAACGCATAGGCAGCGAGATAGGCGGGGATTGCGAGCGGTAACACCAGTGCTGCCGATAGGAAGCGCCGCAGCGGAAACTCGCAGCTTGCGACAAGCCAGGCCGTGAGGATGCCGACGAAGGCGGTCACGGCACCCGTCAGCGAGATCAAGAGCAGCGTGCGCCCGGTGGCGCGCGGAATGACGTTCTGCATCAGATGCGGCCAGTCGCCGCCGCCGCCCGAGATCGCCAGCCAGGCGATCGCGATGATCGGCATCAGCACGATGACCGATGTCAATCCGGCCCATGTCGCCAGCAGGGGATGCGAAAGACCCGTTCCGGCACGCGCATGGCGGCGCTTGATGCTCTGAGATGTGGACTGCAATCGATCGATTCCGCGGCATGACGGCAAGAAATGGCCAAGGGCGGCCAGCAAACTGGCCACCACAAGTCAACATTTCCTTATAGCATCCGGCCTCAGTTCGCCAAGACGCGTTGTGACGGGAAGGAAATTTCCACCAGCGTTCCCTCGTTGGGTGCCGAGGTGATCGAGAAGTGGGCGCGGTTCGCCTCCGCCATCGCCTTGGTGAGCGGCAGCCCGAGCCCGGTGCCGTCGCCACGCTTGCGCGCGCCTGTCGTCACCTGCCGGAATGGTTTCATCGCCTGGTCCAGTTCGCCGCGGGTCATGCCGACGCCGGTGTCGCGGATCCTCAGCATGACGCTACCGTTCGCCTCGTAGGAGGTCGACACCACGATCTGGCCGCCCGAAGGCGTGAAACGGATGGCGTTCGCCAGAATGTTGAGCGCGATCTGCTTGATCGACCGGCCGTCGGCCACGACGTTCGGCACGGCCGCTGACAGCGAGGTGCGGATAATGACGCGCTGGCTGTTGGCCTGCGGCTGGACGAGCGACACGGCTTCCGAGACCGCGTCGTTGATCTCGACGGCGCCGAAATCGAGTTCCATTTCGCCTGCTTCGATCTTCGAGATGTCGAGCAGATCGTTGACGATATCGAGCACGTGGCGGCCCGACCGGCCGATGTCGCCGGCATATTCGATGTAGCGCGGGTGACCGACCGGGCCGAAATGCTCGCTCGCCATCATGTCGGAAAAGCCGATGATCGCGTTGAGCGGCGTGCGGATCTCGTGGCTGACGCGGGCGAGGAACTCGGTCTTGTGGGCATTGGCCGTTTCCGCGGCGCGCTTGGCGTTCCGGAGTTCCTCTTCGGTGCGTTTCCACTGGGTGATGTCGCGGATCACGGCGCAAAAGCCATTGGAGGCCGAAAGCCGGCCGATGGTCATGAACAGCGGAATGAAGCCGCCATTCGCTTCCCGTCCGATCACCTCGCGTCCGTCGTTCAGCACACTCGCGACGCCGTGGCCGGAAAGCCCGTGCAGGTAGTCGATGACTGCCTTCTGGCTTTCGTGAGCGAAGAGCGCGGCGAAAGGTTTGCCGCGGATCTCGCCCTCGTCATAGTTGAAGAGTGCGCTTGCCGAGCGGTTCATCGAGCGGATGTCGCCGTCATGCCCGAGAATGACAACGCCATCGGTTGCGGTTTCGAGGATGGACTTGAGTTCGTCGATTTCCGTCTTCAGACGGTCGACGTCGTCACCGGAGATGGCATCGTCTGCTTTCGTCGACGGCGCGTTCGCGGCCGCCGGCGTCAGCGCCAGCATCAGCGCGCTCCGGCCGTCCCAGCGGATCGTGTGCAGCCGTGCGATGACCGGCCGCATCTGACCGTCCCTGCGGATCAGCATCATCGTGCCGTCGGGTTCCTGGTCGGTCGCCTCTTCGCCATTGGCAAAGAGCGCGTCAAGGCCGCCTTCCCGGACAAAGTCGTCGAGGTCGCCATAGGCGGTGAGCCGCAGGAATTCCGGATTGGCGTGCAGCAGCTCTTCCCCGCGATGCACGAGCATACCGATTGGCAGGCTGTCGAGGATCTCGCCGCTAAGGCCGATATCTGCCGCTTGCTGCTCGAGATGCACGTTCGCCTGTTCGTCCTCGGCTGCGCCGTCGTCGGTCTCTTCTCCGGTTTCTTCCGCGCCAGCCTGTTCTTCTGCCGGGAGCGTCGAGGAAGAGATGGCTTCGTGCGCGTCTACCGGGAAGGGTGTGCTTGCATCGGCCGCTGCGTCGCTTTCCTCTGCGGGTGCGGTTTCCGCCGGCCCGCCAAAATGCTCGCCCAATTGCCGCGCGATCTCGCGGAACGCCGCCTGTTCGCCCCGCGTCAGCGCGGTCGCCGCGCGATGTTTCTCGAGCTCGACGATCTTGTCGGAGACGGGGGGCTCAGCGTTGTCGACGAGCTGTAGGGCAGGGCGCTCTCCCTGGAAGAGATCGTCAGTTGCGGCGACCTGTTCGTCCGCGGTAACTTCGGCTGCATGGTCCGGCTCTGCCTCTGCCTCCTCGCTGGAGGTGAGGGTCTGGTCTTGGGGCGCATCACGATCCTGCGCAGCTGCGTCAGGCTCGGCCTCCGTTTCGGAGGACCTCTGCCCGACGACCTGCTCGTTGTCGGCGGACCGCCCCTCGATCTCAGGGCCGACCGCTGGAATATGCGCGTGGTCTTCCGACGGCGTCGCTTCCGCGGCAGCTTCTGCCGTCATGTCCGTTGCGGCGCCGAGCGTCAGGCCGTTGGCGTGTTCGTCGTCGACGGCATCGGCAAGGCGCACGATACCGAAACCGCGAAAGCCGTCGAATTCGCGTGAGCGCGAGTAGGTGGGCAGGGCCGCCAGGTCGACCGGAACCTTGAGGCTGGTGCCCTGCACGGGCCAGAAAATCGTCTTGCCCGACCAGGTGTCGCGGCGCTGCAGCAGCGCGCCGATCTTCTGATCAGGATCGAGGCCGTAGCGTGCTGCCACGTGGTTAAAGGTGGCGCCGATCACATCGGCGGCGCGCGGGCCGACGGCGGTGGCGAATTCCTCGGAAATCTCGCTGAAGCGGCCTTCGGCGTCGATCTTCCAGACGAAGCGGACGGCACGGCCGCCGGGCACGAAGGCGAAGTCGGCCTGTTCCGTTTCAGCGGTGCCGGCATCGGTCGCCTCTACCGTCTCATCCTCGCGAGCGACCTCTTCCGTCACGGGGATTTCCGCGGCAACCGGCGTATCGTTCGCGGTCACGTCGGTCGCGACCGCAAGCGCTGGCTCGCGTTCATCTTCCGCTGGCTCCACGCCCTGCGCCGAAGTTTCCGCATCTGCAGCGGCAACCGCCTGTGGGTCCTCCGGCAGAACGACTTGGCCTGCAGCGACTTGGACGTCTGCGTCCTCAAGGTCGCCATCGTCCTGTGGCGCGGCAACCGCTTCGACAGGTTCCGCCTGTTCGAATGCGTCGGCCAGGGCAGCGTCTTCGGCTGGTGCAGCGCTTTCGACCAGCGCTTCGGCCGGTTCGACGGTATCCTTTGCCTCCGGGGCCGGTGTCTCGACGGTCGGTTCCAGCTCTTCGGTCGGCGGCAGGATTGGCAACGCTTGCGCTGCCGGGGTCTCTTCGTCCGGATCGAGCGTGCCGAGAATGGTCTCGACAGCAAAGAGCAGATGCAGCGACGGTTCGTCGGCGATCTTGCCGACCGCGGCCGGCAGGTGCCCCTTCCGCGTTGCGACCGGGCGCTTGATCAGCCAGTCGTGGTCTCGGCCGACCGTATCGACGAGCTGCTTGCGCGTCTCGTCCGACATGCCGAGACCGATGAAGCCCGGTGAGTGTGCGATGATGCCGCCGTTGCCATCGAGAACGGCCATGTGGGTGTCCGGGCCGTCGAGGCCGGCGATCATGCGCGCAGCGCGATCCTCAAGCGACAGCGGCGTGCCCGAATGCGGTGCAGTAAAGAGCACCGCGTCCTCGTCCGGGCGCACGCGGATCATCTCCACGCTCACATTGAGCGGTGTGCCGCGGAAACCCGAGAACTTCCGGATCGAAAGCTGGCGCCGGTCGCCGGCGCGCACGAGCTGCGCTCCCGCGGCCTTGAGCTGACGCAGCGACAGCTCGCCCTGATCCGGTCCCGCATCGATGAAATCATAGATCGACCCGGCGCCGAAAAAGGCCGCGCCCTGGTCGTTGGCCCAGAGAATGCGCGCAAAGTCCCGCGAAAACAGGATCGCCGCGTCGCCGCGGGCAAAATGCTCCCGCACCCGCGCATGCACGGCGATATCAATGAAGGGATACTGTCTCGCGGGCATAAAGGGGGCCTATTGACGGATCGCTTGCGGGTTAACACTCTATTAATACCCGGCAGGCCCGCAAGGGTCCAGCGAGGGCCGGAGCTTCGTCACGGCTTTCAGCGCGAAAGGTTAATTCTCCGGATTTTGTGCACTGCACAATTTTATTGCAATGCACAAGCAAGTAGTTTATATAATGCGCATCAATCAACGGCGCCTCTGAAGAGGGCCAGACACCAAGGAGCGCTTTCATGGCTACCAAGAAGACCGACGACGTATTTTCCCTTTCCTCTTTCGACCCGGCGAAGTTCACCGACAGCTTCCGCGACTTCGCGGAAAAGGGTGCCGTCCAGTCGAAGGAAGCCTATGCCAAGATGAAGACCGCTGCCGAAGAGGCAACGAAGACCGTTGAAGCAACGCTCGAAAGCGCCCAGACCGGCTCCGTCGAACTCGGTCTCAAGGCCATCGACGCACTGCGCACCAATGCCGAAAACTCGCTGTCTCACATGGAAGCGCTGCTCGGCGTGAAGTCGCTGTCGGAATTCGTCGAACTGCAGACGAGCTTTGTCCGCAAGCAGGCCGAACTCGCCGTCGAGCAGGCGAAGTCGATGCAGGAAGCCACCAAGAAGATTGCCGAAAACGTCACCAAGCCGGGCAAGGACGCCGCTGAAAAAGCGATGTCGTCCTTCAAGAAGGTCTAAAGTCAACCGGGCGCGCCGGCTGAACGATGGCGACAGACTGCTGTCGCCGAATTCTGCCATCTGCGCCCAAAACCAAGAATCCGGATGGCTTGCCATCCGGATTTTTTCCAGGATAATCTCAAGTTAAGGCTTGCAAAGCGACGGAAGTCTCCGTATGTGAGCCGCCAAGCGACTGATGTCGCTTTATGTGCGGTTGTAGCTCAGTTGGTTAGAGCGCAGGTTTGTGGCACCTGAGGTCGTAGGTTCGATTCCCACCAACCGTACCATTTCTTCCCTATACGATAGGTATCGCGATTTGCGGGGCGCCTTGCTTCTTCAGAACAGCTTGGCCAAGGCTCTGAGCGCCACCACGTCCTGTACGCCATTCTGATAAAGTTCGATCAGCCGGGCGGCGAGCGCCGTTGCCTCTGCCGACTGGCGCGACAGCTCTCGCTCTCTTAGTGTTTCCTTGAAGACATCGTCGATCTTGGTGAGTTCACCCGGCAGGATCGGCGGGCCCGGTATGGACACAAGCATCCTTTCACACTCCTTTGTCGAAATGGGAGCGCGAGCCGATTGCGACCGGCGTGCTCGCAGCCATCGCCTTGAGCAAGCAGCTCAATTCCCTGTGAAGGCAACGTCGGGATACCGCGCCAGGTTCCTGTCGCGGCAATACCCAATTCGGGCTAGCGCTTGGGCGCGGGTCGGATCCGGTTCGAATGGACATAGGGCTCATCCGCCGGTAAAATTTCGCCAAGAGGATTCCCAGTAAGGCGTCGCAATCCATGGCCAAAGAATCCATCACACGGCGGCTTGCCGCCATCCTGGCTGCTGATGTCGTTGGCTATAGCCGGCTGATGGAGCGAGACGAGAAAACCACCTATACGCAACTCATGGCGCGCTGGAGCGAAGTGCTGGAACCGCTCGTCGAAACCCACCAGGGCCGGGTGTTCAAGCGAACGGGCGACGGCGTGCTGGTCGAGTTTTCCAGCGCGGTCAACGCGGTCGAATGTGCGGCTGCCTTGCAGAGGGCGATGATCTCCGCCAACGCGGACGTGCCCCACGATCAGCAAATCGTGCTGCGCGTCGGCATCAACATGGGCGACATCATGGTCGCCGACAGCGACCTCTACGGCGACGGCGTCAATGTCGCAGCCCGGATCGAGGCGCTTGCGAGGCCCGGCGGCGTGGCGATTTCGGACGGGGTGCACGAATATGTGCACGGCCGCATCGATCTCATTTTCGCAGACAGCGGCCATCACGAGGTCAAGAACATCGAGCGGCCGGTGCATATCTGGAGCTGGTCGCCGGACGAGTATGCCGACGCGCCCATCAAGGTCGCCGCCGAGGTGCCACCGCAGCTTCCGAGCCGGCCGTCGATCGCCGTGCTGCCGTTCGACAATATGTCCGGCGATCCGGAGCAGGGCTATTTCGCCGACGGCATTACCGAGGACATCATCACCGATCTCTCGAAGGTCTCCGGTCTCTTCGTCATCGCCCGCAATTCCTCCTTCGCCTATAAGGGCAAGTCGGCGGATATCCGCCAGGTGAGCCGCGACCTCGGCGTTCGCTATGTGCTCGAAGGCAGCGTGCGCCGCGCCGCCAACCGCATTCGCATCAACGCTCAGATGATCGACGGCACCACCGGGGGCCATCTCTGGGCCGAGCGCTACGATCGCGGCATCGAGGATATTTTCGAGGTTCAGGACGAGGTGACGCGCACCATCGTGACGGCGCTCAAGGTGAAGCTGACGGCCGGCGAAACGGAGCGGCGCGAGGGGCGCGGCAAGGTCGACCCGGAGGCCTACGATCTGCTCGTACGGTCGCGTCAGGCGATCCTGCGGTTCGACGCGGTATCGTCTGCGGAGGCGCGCAGCATGCTCGAACGTGCGATCGCCATCGACCCGGCGCTTGCCGCGGCCTATGGGTCGCTCGCGATCATTGCCATGACCGACTACATCAACCGGTGGAACGGTGGCACCGTCGACAATATCGAGCGCGCTCTCAAGCTTGCACAGAAGGCCGTCGAGACCGACGAGCATGAACCCCACGGCCACCACGCGCTCGCGATTGCGCTCTGCTGGAAGCGCCGCTTCGACGAGGCCGAGCGGGCCGCCCAACGCACGATCGAGCTCGACCCGAACTCCGCCGGCGGCCACACGCAGCTCGGCACGATCAGAGATTTCCTGGGCCAGTTCGAGGAGGCCTTGCCCTTCTATACCCGCGCCCACAGGCTCGATCCGCAGTTCGACCTGGCGCTGCATTTCCTCGGCCGGACCCTGCTCAATCTCGGCCGTTTCGACGAAGCCGAGATTGCCTTCAAGCGGCGCCTGGCCTTGGCACCGCGTTCGGACATGACGCGCTTCTATCTCGCCTGTCTTTATGGCCGCACCGGACGCCATGAGGAGGCGCGGCGCTACTGGCACGAGGTCTTCGAGGTCAATCCGGACTTTTCCATCGACCACTTCAAGCGGGCGATGCCTTACCAGGATCCGGCCGTCATTCCGCGGCTGATTGACGGCCTGCGGGAGGCCGGGATTTCGCTATAGGTGCGGCGCCGACGTCAGGCGTTTGAGCGCTTCATATGAAGATCTGGTGCTCCGCGGTCACCAGTTCCTGCAGAAAGGCGACGACGGTGCGAACGCGCACGAGATCGCGCGCGCTTTCGTGATAGGTGGTCCAGTAGGCACGGCGGATGGTCGTTTCCGGCAGGATACGTTTTAGTTCCGGCGCATGGCGGGCAATGTAATTGTGCAGAATGCCGATGCCGGCGCTGGAACGCACCGCCTCCGTCTGGCCGGTGGCGCTCGATATCTCGAACGAGGCATCCCAGCTGCGCATGATCTCGGCGGAAAAATTCAGCGACGGCGTGAAGATCAGATCCTCGACGTAGCCGATGCGGCGGTGCTCCCTGAGGTCGTCGATCGTCTGCGGCGTGCCGTGCTTTTCGAGATAGTCGGCCGAGGCGTAGAGGCCGAGCGTATAGTCGGTGAGTTTCGAGGAAACGAGGCGCCCCTGTTCCGGACGTTCGATGGTGATCGCGATATCGGCCTCGCGCTGCGACAGCGAGAACGACCGAGGGACCGGCACGAGCTGCAGTTTCAATTCCGGATAGCGCGCCGTCAGCCGGCCGAGCCGGGGTGCGAGGAAAGAAACACCGAAACCGTCGGGTGCACCGATGCGCACCGTGCCGGCGATCGCCGTGTCGATCCGGCCGATCTGCGATTGCGCCGCCAGCATTTCCGTTTCCATGCGCTCGGCTGCCGCAAGGAAGATTTCGCCCTCGGCGGTCAGTTCGCAACCGTTCGGCCGACGAACGAGCAACCGTGTCTTCATCGCCTCTTCCAGCGCAGTCACCCGACGGCTGAGCGTGGCATGATTGACGCCGAGCCGCTTGGATGCGGCCAGGATCTGTCCGGTCCGCGCGACGGCTAGAAACATTCTGACATCGTCCCAGTTCACAGTGCGACAATCCTATACAAAACCGTTGGACTTCAATTTTTGCACAACGGTTGCTGAATATCGGAAATTGATTTGTTGAAATCGTAGTGCGATCATGCCGCCACAATCAAGATCTGGAGGAACCATTCATGTACGAACTCGGTCATTTCATCGATGGCAAGCGCGTCGCCGGCAAGAGCGGCCGCGTCAGCAACATCTTCAACCCGGCAACCGGCGAAGTGCAGGGCACCGTGGCGCTGGCAAGCGACGCGGAACTTTCGGCAGCCGTCGAAAGCGCCAAGGCAGCACAGCCGAAGTGGGCGGCCACCAACCCGCAGCGCCGCGCCCGCGTCTTCATGAAGTTCGTCGAACTTCTGAACGCCAACATGAACGAGCTCGCCGAGATCCTGTCGCGCGAGCATGGCAAGACGATCGAAGACGCCAAGGGTGACCTCATCCGTGGCCTCGAAGTCTGCGAATTCGTCATCGGCATTCCGCATCTGCAGAAGAGCGAGTTCACCGAAGGTGCCGGTCCCGGCATCGACATGTACTCGATCCGCCAGGCCGTCGGCATCGGCGCCGGCATCACCCCGTTCAACTTCCCGGCCATGATCCCGATGTGGATGTTCGCCCCGGCCATCGCCTGCGGCAACGCTTTCATCCTGAAGCCGTCCGAGCGTGATCCGTCCGTTCCGATCCGCCTTGCCGAACTGATGATCGAAGCCGGCCTGCCGGCAGGCATCCTCAACGTCGTCAACGGCGACAAGGGTGCTGTCGACGCGATCCTGACGCATCCGGATATCGCTGCCGTTTCCTTCGTCGGCTCGACCCCGATCGCCCGCTACGTCTATGGCACCGCGGCGATGAACGGCAAGCGCGCCCAGTGCTTCGGTGGCGCCAAGAACCACATGATCATCATGCCCGACGCCGATCTCGACCAGGCCGCGAACGCCCTGATGGGCGCCGGCTACGGCTCGGCCGGCGAGCGCTGCATGGCGATCTCGGTTGCCGTCCCGGTCGGTGAAGAGACCGCCAACCGCCTGATCAGCAAGCTGACCCCGATGGTCGAAAGCCTGCGCATCGGCCCCTACACCGACGAGAAGGCCGATATGGGCCCTGTCGTCACCAAGGAAGCCGAACAGCGCATCCGCAGCCTGATCGACAGCGGTGTCGAGCAAGGCGCCAAGCTCGTCGTCGACGGCCGCGATTTCAAGCTGCAGGGCTATGAGCAGGGCCACTTCATTGGCGGCTGCCTGTTCGACAACGTCACGCCGGACATGGACATCTACAAGACGGAAATCTTCGGACCGGTTCTCTCGGTCGTCCGCGCCAAGACCTACGAGGAAGCCCTCGACCTGCCGATGAAGCACGAGTATGGCAACGGCGTCGCGATCTACACCCGCGACGGTGATGCGGCCCGCGACTTTGCCTCGCGCATCAACATCGGCATGGTCGGCGTCAACGTTCCGATCCCGGTTCCGCTCGCCTACCACTCCTTCGGCGGCTGGAAGTCCTCGTCCTTCGGCGATCTCAACCAGCACGGCCCGGACTCGATCAAGTTCTGGACCCGCACCAAGACCATTACCGAGCGCTGGCCTTCGGGCATCAAGGACGGTGCCGAGTTCGTCATGCCGACGATGAAGTAACAACGGGATAAAGATCCTCCCGCCTCGGGGCCTCCTTCGGGAGGCCCTTTTTTGTTGCATTCGGCAATACCGCACAACTAACTTGCGAACCGTGGGCAAGGGTCGTGAATTGATCGCTGCTCCAACGGCAGTCTGGCGGGCGGGGGCGCACCAGACGATTTGTGTTTGATCATGTGCTGTCGGAGCGCATTGCGGCGCGCCCGATGCACAAAGGATGGACGGAGGGGCCCATCATGGTCGTGGCTGAAGCGACGTCGTTTCAAGCAGCGCCGACACGCGACGTGTCGATCGATTTTCACCGTTTCTCGTTCATGGGGAGCGGCAAGGAATATTTCGGCATCTGGATCGTCAACGTGTTTTTGACGATCGTCACGCTTGGCATTTATTCCGCCTGGGCAAAGGTCCGGCGCAACCGATACTTCTACGGAAACACGGTTCTGCTCGGCCGTACCTTCGAGTACCATGCCAAGGGCAAGCAGATCCTGATCGGGCGAGTGATCGTTTTCGGCTATCTGATCCTCTACAATCTTCTGCTGACATTCGTTCCGATCGTCGGCATCGCGCTATTGTTGCTTTCGCTCTTCTTCGTTCCCTGGCTGGCCGCACGCGGGTTGCGCTTCAGCGCGCGGGTGACGAGCTATCGAAACGTCCGCTTCGACTTCGTCGGCACGATGGGCGGCGCCTTCAAGGCGTTCATTCTGGGCGGGTTCCTTTCCATTATCACCTTGGGCCTACTGACGCCGCTCGCGAGCCGATGGGTTGGGCGCTACGTCGGATCGAACCTGCGCTTTGGCGGCAGGGCCTTTGAGACCAATCCTCCGTTCGGCCCGCTCTATCGCGGCATGTTCCTGGGCGTGGGGCTTGCGCTGGTTCTTGGCGTTGTTGTCTTCGCGATCTTGATGGGAACGCTTCGCGCATCGCCAAGTTTGCTCCAATCGCTGAACGATCCGAGGTGGGGATGGGTAGGCTTGGGCGCCGGATATGTGGCGTCAATGTCGTTCTACGCAGTCATCGCGTTGTTCTACAGTGCAGCCGTGCGCAACGCCGTTTGGGGAGCGACGGTTTTTGACGGAAAACATCGGTTCCTCAGCGGTCTTTCTCGGGGCCGCTACACGTGGATCGCCATATCGAACTTCGTCGTCACCATCCTGACGCTGGGCCTGCTGCGACCTTGGGCGGCCGTCCGCATGGCCCGTTACAAATGGACCCTGACGGGCGTAACCGTCTTTGGCGCGGTCGGAACGCTGATGAGCGAAATCGAAGCGGAAGCGTCGGCGGTTGGAGCGGAATTCATGGATTTCGAAGGGTTCGATTTTGGCTTCTAGCAGCATCGAGATCGCGCGTGGCGAATGGCATCCGGCCGGTTCCAGCCGGTCGGTGCCCTCGCGGCTGTTGGAAGAGGGGGGCAGCCTTAGGGCCGTAGACGATGCGAGCACCGAACTTGCCCGTGGCACCTTGGCAAGTGTCGATATTTCCGACCGCGTCGGAGCGATACCGCGTCGCGTCGAATTTGCAGACGGTTCGTTGTTCGAAACGCCGGACAACGAGGCAGTCGATCGTTTTCTGAAGCTGAATGGCAGGGTCAACCACATCCACGAATGGGAGCGCTTTCGTCCACGTCTCATCGCCGTCGTCGCAGCCACCGTGCTGTGCGGCGTTGCCATCTATCGCTATGCGGTTCCTGCGCTCGTCGAGGTCGCCGTCCTCGTGACCCCGCCGATCGTGCCGGAGATGATGTCGAGGGGCACGATGGAGACGATGGATCAGACACTGTTCGACAAGACGCAGCTGGCGATTGAGCGGCAGGAAAGGATCCGCGACGGCTTCAAGGCAATCGCCGCCCGATCAGACCGCGGCGAGGCCGGTTACACGCTCAATTTCCGCAAGGGCGGTGTGGTCGGACCAAATGCGTTTGCGCTTCCGGATGGCACGCTGGTCGTCACCGACGAGCTCATCGAACTTGCTGGGGACGATACCGAAATGATCGTTGGCGTGCTGGCGCACGAGATCGGCCATGTCGAGCTCGAACATAGTCTGCGGCAGATCTACCGTGCTGCCGGCGTTGCCGGCCTCATCATGATGATCGGCGGCGATATCGGTTCGGGCGTGGACGACGTCCTGGTGCAGGGCGCTGGTCTCTTGTCGCTTTCCTATTCGCGCGGCGCGGAAACTGCTGCCGACCGACACTCGGTCGAGCTGATGCAGAAGGCAGGGCGAGATCCGACGGCGGCCGCGCGCTTCTTCGACCTGCTTGAAAAGAAGCTAGACGATCACGGCGACACCAGCATTCTCTCAACGCATCCAGGGACGCCTGAGCGGCGCAAGGCGATCCTCGACTACGCCGCGGAGTTGCGCGCCAAGGCGCAATGAGCCTCCTTGAATTTCGCTTGTTGAAACGAAAACAGCGGGCCGATGGCCCGCTGTTCGCATTCAAGCAATTGCCTTGTTGATCAGTCCTGCGGACCGTCGTTGTAGCCGACCTTGTCGACCAGTTCCGAAGCCTTCTTGCGGTTTGCGGCGATGTCGGCGAGCGGCAGTTCGTCCGGCTTGATCGTGCCGAAGGACTTCACGACGTCAGACGGCTCGGCGCCCGGCAGAACCGGATATTCGAATACCTGCTCGGCGTAGATCTTCTGGGCTTCGCCTTCCGACAGGAATTCCATCAGCTTCAGCGCGTTGTCCTTGTTCGGGGAATTCTTGGCGAGTGCCATGCCCGAAATGTTGACGTGCGTGCCGCGGTCCTTGGCGTTCGGGAAGAGTACCTTGATCGCCGCTGCCCAATCCTTCTGTTCCGGCTCCTTCTCGTTGGTCATCATCAGACCGACATAGTAGGTGTTGCCGAGTGCCAGGTCGCATTCGCCGGCCAGGATCGCCTTGGCCTGGTCGCGGTCGCCGCCATCAGGCTTCTTGGCGAGGTTGTTCTTGAGGCCGGTCAGCCACTTCTCGGTCTCGGCTTCGCCATGGTGGGCGATCATCGAGGCGAAGAGGCCGATGTTATAGGAGTGCTGGCCGTCGCGGGTGCAGATCTTGCCTTTCCACTTGGGGTCGGCAAGCTCTTCATAGGTGATGTCGTCCTGGGCGACGCGCTCCTTGGATGCGTAGACGACGCGGCCGCGGGTGGTGAGGCCGAACCAGTTGCCCTCAGGATCGCGGAAATGCGCCGGGATATCCTTGTTGATCGTCTCGTTGACGACAGGCTGGGTTACGCCTGCATCCTTGGCTTCGGTCAGGCGGCTGATGTCGACGGTCAGGATCACGTCGGCCGGCGAGTTGGCGCCTTCGGCCTGGATGCGCTCGACGAGGCCCTTGTCGAGGAAGAGCACATTGGTGGTGATGCCGGTTTCCTTGGTGAAGGCGTCGAGCAGCGGCTTGATCAGGTCGGGCTGCCGGTACGAGTAGATATTGACTTCACCATCGGCCCAGGCGGCGCTCGTTGCCAGCAGGGTTGCCGTCAGGGACAGAACGCCCATCGCTGCTCTTGAAACGGACATCGCTTCCTCCATTTTCTTGTTTGAGCTAAGTTAACAAAATTCCTCATCTTTCTGACCGGAGCGCTGAAAACAGTCAATCAGGAAACCGTAAACGCTCAACAAGAAGTGACTTTTCTGGCTTTTTGGAATTGTTCCAAACTACGATCCGTCCTATATGATGAGTTCGTGAACCTCTCGATGCCGGAGTGAATGATGCGTCTGACGAAGCAAACGAACTACGCGGTTCGCATGTTGATGTACTGCGCCGCCAACGGGGAAAAGCTCAGCCGCATTCCCGAAATCGCCAGGGCTTATGGTGTTTCCGAGTTGTTTCTCTTCAAGATCTTGCAGCCGTTGACCAAGGCTGGCCTTGTTGAAACCGTGCGTGGCCGTAACGGCGGCGTGCGCCTGCCCAAGCCCGCTTCGGCGATCACGCTGTTCGACGTCGTCAAGGTGACGGAAGACAGTTTCGCGATGGCCGAATGCTTCGAGGCGGGCGAGATCGAATGCCCGCTCGTCGACAGCTGCGGCCTGAACTCGGCGCTCCGCAAGGCGCTGAACGCCTTCTTCGAAGTGCTGCAGGGCTACACGATTGACGACCTGGTCAAGGCGCGCCCGCAGATCAACTTCCTGCTCGGCCTGGAAGAAACCAAACGTCCGCAGACCTCGGCGGCCTGATATCTCCGAGCAACGCCGGCGCAAATGGTGCGGCATGACCTGGCGGCTGAAGTGCCGCCGGGTGTTACTCTTGCGGTAGATATTCCCGCAATATGAAGTCGATCGCAGTGGGGTCGATTTCAGCCTTGTCGATGCGGAAATCGGCGCCGTAATCCTCCAGATTCTGAAAATAGGCATCGGCGAGCGATGCTGAGATTACCCCGATCGGGCCGATATAGCCCTGATGCCGGAGGGCCGGGACCGTCTCGCGGAAATCGAGCTGCGGCCGCAGACGGTTGTCGAGCAGGATCATCGATACGGGTTTGCCCGAGCGCAGGAATGCAAGCGCATCGTCGATCGTCTGGCAGTAGTGCAGCTCGATGTCGATGCTGCTCACCTTGCGGATGAGCGCGCGCAGGATCAGGTTTTCTGCCGGGTCGTCGTCAACGAGCAGGATGTGTGCTTTTCGCGTCATGACCGAATACCCTTGCTGATGGCGGGCGTCCCGTTCGTTGGGCGTGGCGGTGCGAAACGCGGCCACGCATCGGCTGCTACTGGATGATCTGCTCTCGGATTGCCTTCGCCACCATCTGGGTGCGATTGACGACGTCGAGTTTCTTCAGGATCGTTGCGGTGTGTGAGTTCACCGTGTGCTCCGACACCGAAACGATGAGCGCAATCTCGCTTGCCGTCTTGCCATGCGAGATCCACTTGAGGATTTCGGTTTCGCGCGGCGTCAGTCCCATCCCGGCCTTGTTGGCAAGCGCGATGCGATAGAAATAGTCGAAGGCGGCGATCGCGTCATAGGCGAGCGCCACATGCTCGGCCCGGCCGATATCCTCTCCGTCTCCGAGAAAGAGCACGGCGTAGCGCGCGCCGGTGGAGGCTGCGTGCACCGGCGCGCTGACGAGCAGTTCGAAACCGAGCTGCACCAGCAGGTTCTGGCTGGCGTCGCAGCCGGGGTCGTCCGCCCGCCATACCGACGAGATCGCCGAGCGGTGCAGCGTCTTGTAGAACACGGAGTCGCCAAAGCGATGGCGCTTGTCGTATTCCTCCGCGAGCCCGGATGGCAGGTCGTGCAATACTAGGCGGGTGGACAGCATGCAGGCGTCGTTCTCGTTGCCGAGCTGCAGAATGCCGAAATGGCTGAAGCCGTAGCGCAATGCCATGGTATGAAAAATGCGGAAGAAATCGACGCGGTTGAGCGCCTTCTCTAGCTCGTCGCGAAGGTCGTATCGCCTGTGATTTTCCAGCAAAGCCGCCACGGACTGGCTATCCCCTTATCGTCGTGCGGCAGTTTATCCCGCGAGCCGCAGCGATCAATCGGCAAAGTGCGTTGCCGGTATTGCCGACAGGCAGGGTCATGCGCGTCCCTCGGCAAGCCCACCGAGCGACTGAAAGCTGTAAAAGGTGGCTGCCGGTCCCTCCCAAGGACGTCTGGGCACGTCGAATATCTCCCCCGAGTTTTGTATACATTTTATTGCACAATCCCGGTCGGGATTTCTACCATAGTATCTTGGGATTGACGAAAACCTGTCGAGGCCGAATCGCGTGTTCGTGCGGCCAATGATCACGGCATTCTCCGTAGGGGTATTCACTCCGGAACCAAGGTGGCTTCCCCGGTGTGGCATCGCGCCGCCCAAGGGGCTGGCGGGGGAGGTTGCAGACCCTGTGGAAGCGGCCGGAACGTCGTGGATTTTAGGTGCCGCGGTGTACTGTTTTGTCAGGCGATTCTAAAACAGTGGACGAATATCCCGGCTCTACCTGCGGACGAATTTTTCGCATAGACAAATTTCTGCGGCGACTTATTGCAATGCGACGCCAAATGTCGTTCCATCCGGCCTTGACCGGGGGCAACGGCATTCCGCGTCAGGAAAACACGAGAACAAAAACAAATCTGGGAAGCAAAGCTCATGAAAAAGCTCACTACTCTGTTTGCAGCGACGGCGCTTGCCACGCTGATGGCCGGCTCCGCCTGGTCGAAGACGTTCGTTTATTGCTCGGAAGGTTCGCCAGAGGGTTTTGACCCAGGCCTGTACACCGCCGGCACGACCTTCGACGCGGCTGCGCACACGGTTTACAACCGCCTGCTCGAGTTCAAGAAGGGCACGACCGAAGTTGAGCCGGGCCTCGCCGAAAGCTGGACGATCTCCGACGACGGCCTGGTCTACACCTTCAAGCTGCGTCCGGGCGTCAAGTTCCAGACCACCGAATTCTTCACGCCGTCGCGTGATTTCACTGCCGACGACGTGGTGTTCTCCTACGAGCGCCAGCTGAAGGCTGACAATCCGTGGAACAAGTACATTGCTGGCGCTTCGTGGGAATACGCAGCCGGCATGGGCTTCCCGGAAGTCATCAAGTCGGTTGAGAAGGTCGACGACCTGACCGTCAAGTTCACCCTGACGCGCAAGGAAGCGCCGTTCCTCGCCAACATCGCGATGCCGTTTGCTTCGATCCTGTCGAAGGAATATGCCGACAAGCTGCAGGCTGACGGCAAGATGGAGCAGATGAACCAGATGCCGCTCGGCACCGGTCCGTTCGCTTTTGTCGCCTACCAGCAGGATGCCGTCATCCGCTACAAGGCAAACCCGGACTATTGGGGTGGCAAGCAGAAGATCGACGACCTCGTCTTCGCGATCACGTCTGACGCTTCGGTTCGCTTCCAGAAGCTCCAGGCTGGCGAATGCCACCTGATGCCGTTCCCGAATGCTGCCGACGTTTCGAAGATGAAGGCAGACCCGAACCTGAAGGTCATGGAACAGGCCGGCCTCAACGTCTCCTACCTCGCCTACAACACGACCCAGGCTCCGTTCGACAAGCCGGAAGTCCGCAAGGCGCTGAACAAGGCGATCAACAAGCAGGCGATCGTCGATGCCGTCTTCCAGGGTGCTGCCCAGCCGGCCGTCAACCCGATCCCGCCGACGATGTGGTCGTACAACGACAAGATCGAAGACGACACCTACGAGCCCGAAGTCGCCAAGAAGATGCTTGAAGACGCAGGCGTCAAGGACCTGTCGATGAAGCTCTGGGCAATGCCGGTTTCGCGTCCGTACATGCTGAACGCCCGTCGCGCAGCTGAACTGATGCAGTCGGACTTCGCCAAGATCGGCGTCAAGGTCGAGATCGTCTCCTACGAATGGGCCGAATACCTCGACAAGTCCAAGGCCAAGGATCGTGACGGTGCCGTCATCCTCGGCTGGACCGGCGACAACGGCGACCCGGACAACTTCCTCGACACGCTTCTCGGCTGCAACGCTGTCGGCGGCAACAACCGTGCACAGTGGTGCAACCAGGAATTCGACGCTCTCGTGAAGAAGGCGAAGGAAACCTCTGACCCCGCAGAGCGCACCAAGCTCTACGAAGAGGCGCAGGTCGTCTTCAAGCGCGAAGCGCCGTGGGCGACGATCGACCACTCGCTCTCGGTCGTGCCGATGCGCAAGAACGTCGAGGGCTTCGTTCAGAGCCCACTTGGTGATTTTGCCTTCGACGGCGTGGACATCACCGAGTAATTTAGTTAACTGATCCTTAAGGGGGCGTTTGCCAAGGGCAAGCGCCCCTCTTTGCATCCACTATAGCGACCCTGAGTTCCGGCTGGAGCGCAAAAGGTCGCTGTGGCATTTCGACTTGCTGTATGCTTGGCCGTTAAGTGGGAAAGCATGCGGTGGTGCCAGCGGCGGGATACAATGCCGCGGCAACATGGCGCGGGGTTTAACATGTTCCGATTTCTCTTGGGGCGATTGGCTGTCCTGATACCGACCTTCGTCGGCGTCTCCATCATCGCCTTCTCCTTCATCCGCCTGCTTCCGGGCGATCCGGTTGCGCTGCTTTCGGGCGAGCGCGTCATGTCGCCGGAGCGACATGCGGAAATTTCACACGCACTCGGCTTCGACCGGCCGATCGTGGTGCAATACCTCGATTATCTCTGGGGCGTGCTCCAGGGTGATTTCGGCACCTCGATCGTTACCAAGAAGCCGGTCATCGATCAGTTCTTCGAACTGTTCCCGGCAACCGTCGAGCTTTCGCTCTGCGCGATCCTGTTTGCGGTCATTCTCGGCATTCCGGCTGGCGTGATTGCTGCGATCAAGCGCGGCTCGGCCGTCGACCAGGCGATGATGGGCACCGCACTCGTCGGCTTCTCCATGCCGATCTTCTGGTGGGGCCTGCTGCTCATCATGCTCGTTTCCGGCATGCTGCAGTGGACGCCGGTCTCCGGCCGCATCTCGCTGATGTACTTCTTCCCGCCGGTAACCGGATTCATGCTGATCGACTCGCTCCTGTCCGGTCAGGCCGGCGCGTTCAAGTCGGCCGTCAGCCACCTGATCCTGCCGACGATCGTGCTTGGAACCATTCCGCTTGCGGTCATCGCGCGCCAGACGCGCTCGGCGATGCTTGAAGTTCTCTCCGAAGACTACGTGCGCACGGCACGGGCCAAGGGCCTTTCGACCTTCCGGGTCGTCGGCGTCCATGCGCTGCGCAATGCGATGATCCCGGTGGTCACCACCATCGGCCTGCAGGTGGGCGTCATGCTCGCCGGTGCGATCCTGACGGAAACGATCTTCTCCTGGCCGGGCATCGGCAAGTGGATGGTGGATTCGGTGTCGCGTCGCGACTACGCCGTCATCCAGGGCGGCCTGCTCGTCATCGCCGCGGTGATCATGCTGGTCAACCTCATCGTCGACCTGCTCTACGGTCTCATCAATCCGCGCATCCGGCACTAAGGAGGGCGTCATGTCTCAAGCTGCTGCAACAAGCACCGTTTCGACCGATTCGTCCCGCCGGGCGCGATTGGCCGAGTTCTGGTATTACTTCTCCGAGAACCGCGGCGCCGTGATCGGTCTCGTGTTCTTCGTGTTCCTCGTTCTGCTCGCGGTCTTCGCACCGTGGGTCGCACCGCACGATCCGGTGGCACAGTACCGCGATGCGGTGTTGGTACCGCCGGTATGGCAGGAGGGCGGCCGCGCCGGCTTCCTGCTCGGCACCGACGCCGTCGGCCGCGACATGCTGTCCCGCCTGATCTACGGCACGCGCTTCTCGCTGTTCGTCGGTGTCATCGTCACGACCCTGTCGCTCGTCGGCGGTATCGCGCTTGGCGTCATCGCCGGCTACTTCCGTGGTTGGGTCGATACCGTCATCATGCGCGTGATGGACATCATCCTCGCCTTCCCGTCGCTGCTGCTCGCCCTCGTGCTGGTCGCCGTCCTCGGCCCGGGCCTCGTCAACGCCATGATCGCTATCGCGCTCGTCTTCCAGCCGCACTTCGTGCGCCTGACGCGTGCTGCCGTCATGAGCGAAAAGACCCGTGACTATGTCGTCGCCGCCAAGGTGGCCGGCGCCGGTCATGGCCGTCTGATGTTCAAGACGATCCTGCCGAACTGCATGGCGCCGCTGATCGTCCAGGCGACGCTCTCCTTCTCGAGCGCGATCCTTGACGCTGCGGCCCTCGGCTTCCTCGGCATGGGCGCACAGCCTCCGACACCGGAATGGGGCACGATGCTCGCCGAAGCCCGCGAGTTCATCAGCAGCCACTGGTGGGTGGTGACCCTTCCGGGTATCGCGATCCTGATCACGGTGCTGGCGATCAACCTTATGGGTGACGGCCTGCGCGATGCGCTCGATCCCAAGCTGAAGAGGTCCTGATCATGGCGCTTCTCGAAATCGAAAACCTGATCGTCGAATTCCAGACGGCCTCCGGTCCCTTCCGCGCCGTCAACGGCGTGTCGATGAAGGTCCATGAAGGCGAAGTGCTTGCGATCGTTGGCGAGTCCGGCTCGGGCAAGTCCGTGTCGATGCTGGCCGCCATGGGGCTTCTGCCCTGGACGGCGAAAGTGACCGCCGACAAGCTCACTTTCAACGGCCGCGACCTGCTCGGCATGTCGGCAAACGAACGGCGCAAGATCGTCGGCAAGGATATTGCCATGATCTTCCAGGAGCCGATCGCCAGCCTCAACCCGTGCTTCACCGTCGGCTTCCAGATCGAGGAGGTGCTGCGCATCCACATGGGCCTCGACAAGGCCGGTCGCCGCAAGCGCGCGATCGAACTGTTCGAGGCGGTCGGCATTCCCGATCCGGCCGAGCGGCTCGGCCACTATCCGCACCAGATGTCGGGCGGCCAGTGCCAGCGCGTGATGATCGCGATCGCGATCGCCTGCAACCCGAAGCTCCTGATCGCCGACGAGCCGACCACCGCGCTCGACGTGACGATCCAGAAGCAGATCCTGGACCTCCTGATGAGGCTGCAGGCCGAGCACAAGATGGGCCTGATCATGATCACGCACAACATGGGCGTGGTCGCCGAGACTGCCGACCGGGTGGTCGTACAGTACAAGGGCCGCAAGATGGAAGAGGCCGACGTGCTGACGCTCTTCGAAAACCCGAAGAGCAACTACACGCGCGCACTTCTGGCGGCGCTGCCTGACAACGCGACCGGCGATCGTCTGCCGACGATTTCCGAACTCTTCGTCGACGAAGGAGCGGCCCAATGAGCGTGATCCTCGAAGCGCGCAATCTGGTGCGCGACTACCATATCCCCGGCGGCCTCATCAAAAAGGCAAAGACGGTTCATGCGCTGAAAGGCGTGAGCTTTTCCGTCGAACAGGGCAAGACGCTGGCGATCGTTGGCGAAAGCGGTTGCGGCAAGTCCACGCTGGGCCGCATCCTCACCCTGATCGACCCGGCGACCTCCGGCGAACTGCTGATCGAGGGCAAGAAGATCGATATCTCCAAAGGCGACATGACGCCGGAGATGCGCCGCAAGGTGCAGATCGTCTTCCAGAACCCCTATGGCTCGCTCAACCCACGCCAGAAGATCGGCGACATCCTGATGGAACCGCTGGTCATCAACACCGACACGCCGGCCGACGAACGTCGCGACCGGGCGATGACGATGCTGAAGAAGGTCGGCCTCACCGAGCTGCACTTCAACCGCTATCCGCACATGTTTTCGGGCGGCCAGCGCCAGCGTATCGCCATTGCGCGCGCGTTGATGCTGAACCCGAAGCTGCTGGTGCTCGACGAGCCGGTGTCGGCGCTCGACCTGTCGGTCCAGGCACAGGTGCTGAACCTGCTCGCCGACCTTCAGGACGAACTGAAGCTCACCTACGTCTTCATCAGCCACGACCTCTCTGTCGTGCGCTATATCGCTGATGATGTCATGGTGATGTATTTCGGCGAAGCGGTCGAATACGGCAGCCGCGACGAGGTCTTTGCCGACCCGAAGCACAGCTACACCAAGACGCTGTTCGCAGCGACGCCGCGTGCGGATGTCGAGAGCATCAAGGCGCGCCTTGCCAAGAAGAAGCAGGCGGCCTGACCCGCCGCTGCTGATTTTTGCTGAAGAAACAAGAGAAGCCGGGCAGCCAATGCCCGGCTTCTTTGACTTGGGGGCTTGATGGTGTAGAGGTGTCGCGCCGCCTTCACTTCTCGCCTCTTGGCGGCGGGCAGCCGCTTTTTTGGCCGGACCGATCGTTCGGCCCAACCTCAGGAACACGTTCATGGAAATCAAGCGTTTCGAAACCGGCCCCCGTATGAGCCAGGCCGTGGTCTACAACAACACCGTCTACCTCGCCGGCCAGGTCGGCAACGCCGGTGACGATGTCGTGACGCAGACCAAGCAGGCGCTTGCCGAAGTCGACCGCCTTCTGGCGCTCGCCGGCACCGACAAGACCCGCATCCTCTCGGCCACCATCTGGCTCGCCGACATGGCAGACTTCCCGAAGATGAACTCGGTCTGGGACGCCTGGGCACCGCAGGGCCACACCCCGGCTCGCGCCACCGGCGAAGCCAAGCTCGCGACCCCGGAATACCTCGTCGAAGTCATCGTCGTCGCCGCCGCCGCCTAAGGCCTGCGCTACGGGATTTCCCGTCTTCTTATTCCTGCGCCGCCGGACTGCCGTCCGGCGGCGTTTTTCGTTCCCATTTCAGTTCCCTTGCGCGGAACCAAACGGCGCACCGGCACGTTAAGTGTCCAATCCGAAGAAGCAGGCCAAAACCGGCCGCCACGATTGGGAGGACTGTCTATGCTTTACTGGCTGCCCCGTGTCTGTGTCCTTCTCCTGGCGGGCGTCATGATCGGTTTCGGTCTTCTTCCCTACACCGCCGCAGGTGTCGCCCATACCTTGCTCGTCATCATTCTGGGGCTTGGCCTATTGTCGCTGACCCTGCATGTCTTCCCGCCGGAACACCATTGACCGTGCAAGATCATTCACGCGATGTGCCGCAAGCCGGGCCGGAGCAAAAGGCAGGGCGGCCTGATCTGTTGACCGGAAACGCGAACGAACCGCGCGCGGCCCTGGCTGAAGGACGGCGAGGCATGATCGCGAATACGCTGCGTCGGGCGGGTGCCGCCCAGCAGCGCAAGCGTGCGCGGTGGATCGTCGAGGAAGAGGCTGCCGTGGCGACGGCGGCGCCATCGACAGCCCCGCGGCGCGACGGCATCGATCTGATGGTCGCCTGGAGCATCATTGGTCTTTTCGCCATTGCCGCATGTGCGGGCATTTACGCCATGGAAACGATCCTCCTGCCGATCACGCTTGCGATCGTCGTTGGCGTCGTGCTCGGCCGGACGGCCGACGGACTGGCGCGTTATGGCCTGCCGCCGATTTTCGGAGGGTTGCTGCTGGCGATCATTTTCGTCACCGGCCTCTCGTGGCTCGTCAATGCCCTCCTGGGTCCGTTGACGGCGCTCGCCTCGGAGGCGCCGAAGCTTGCCGAAAGCGTGGTGGCGCGGGTGATGCCGTTCATTGACCGGTTCGAGTGGCTGCGTCTGGCCGTCGCGCGCAGCGTCGGCAACGATGCGATTGCCGATACCGTCATGAAGAATGCCGGCCCGATGCTTGCCGCCACCGCCGCCGGGCTGACACCCGCTTTGGTGCAGACACTGATCTTTCTCGCAGCACTCGGCCTGTTTCTGCTCGGACGGTTGCAACTGCGCAAGGCGGTCATCCTTGCCTTTGCCAGCCGTGAGCGGCGGCTTAGCGCCATTCGCATCATGAACGGCATCGAGGATGCGTTGGCGCGATACTTCTCGATCGCCAGCGTCATCTATTTCTCGCTCGGCCTCGTGACGACGGTGATCGCTTTTGTCGGGGGTCTGGGCATGGCGCCGCTGTGGGGCCTGTTCGCTTTCGTCTCCAGCTTCATTCCCTATCTCGGCGTGACGGCGATGACGCTGAGCCTGCTGGTGGCGGGGCTGATGACGCACGAGGTGCTGTGGCTGGCATTGGCGCCGGCGGTGGCCTTCTTCGTCGTTCACCTTGCGATGGAAAACCTTGCCATTCCGGCCATCCTCGGCAACGAGCTCGAGGTGAACCCGTTCTTGATCTTCCTGGCGATCGTATTCTGGACCTGGATGTGGGGGGCGGTCGGCGCCATGCTGGCGCTGCCGCTCTCTCTCATCGTCCTCGCCATCGTCGAGGAAATCAGCGACCAGCCGCCTGAACGTCAGCTGCCCGGATAGGGGATGTGTTGCCCGGCCTAGCGCCGGGCAGAGCGTGCGTGCTCGTCGAAGAACAGCGCCTGGCTGATCAGTGCCTTCACCATGTCCGGATTGAACGGCTTGGTCACGAGAAAGGCTGGCTCCGGCCGCTTGCCGGTCAGCAGCCGCTCGGGGAAGGCGGTGATGAAGATCACCGGCACAGCGGCCTGCATGAGGATCTCGTTGACGGCGTCGATGCCCGAGCTGCCATCGGCAAGCTGGATGTCGGCCAGAACCATCTTCGGAGAGGTCTTGCGGTAGAGATCGAGCGCCTCGCCGTGGGTGCGGGCGATCCCGGTGACGCGGTGGCCGAGGCTGGTCACCATATCCTCGATATCAAGCGCGATCAGCGGCTCGTCCTCGATGATCAGGACGTCCGTTGCGACCTGGTGCGAAATGTCCTCCGAGGCGACTGTCAGGAGCTTCGAAAACTCGGCCTGGCTGAGGTTCATGACCTCGGCCGCATCGGCGATGGAGAAACCCTCGACCGATACGAGCAGAAACGCCTGGCGCGGCGCCGGCGCGATCAGCGAGAGATTGGCGGCCGCCTGTTTTTCCCATGCGAACGGTGAGGCATTTTCGCTGCGGTCGATCGAGATCTTTTCGAACTGCGAGCAGAACAGCTTGTAGAGGCTGATCCGGTCGTTCGAGGCTTCCGGAAAGAGGCTGATATCCTCGATCAGGGCTTCGAGAACGGCGGCCACATAGCCGTCGCCTGCGGCCTGCGAGCCTGTGACGGCCCGCGCGTAACGGCGCAGAAAGGGCAGGTGGGGCGCAATCCGGGTCGAAAGTGACATCAACGACTTCCTTACGTGCAATGCGATTCGTTTGATTTCTGAGGATAGGGGGTATGGGGCGGAATAGATGGATGTTTTGAACACGTTTTTCGGCTTGGAGCAAATGGGGGACGTGTTCGAAACGGTGTGCCGGCGATTTCGCAAGGGCAGCAAAAGCCGTGAAGGACTAAGCGGTGATGGGACGCAGCATGGATGAAGAAACCGGAAAGCACGGCGGCGTAGGCCAACAGCGCGGAGGCACTGCCGAAACGCTCGACATCGGCGGCTCGATCGGCACCAGCTTGAAGGCGCTCTATCGGTCGCTGGAGCAGGAGCCCGTTCCGGAACTCTTTCTCAATCTTCTTGAAAAACTCGATGAAGCGGAGGCTGCGGCCAAAGTCCCGTCGAAGGGTGGGGTTCCGCTTTGAGGGGGAAGAAACGGGCGGCTGCCCGTTTCTTCATGAGATGCGCCGATCAGCAGGCGGCTTCGTAGCGGCGGCCGTAGCGGTCGCGATAGATGCAGCGGCCCGGTTCGTTGGCGTTGCCGATGAGCGCACCGGCGACGCCGCCGATGGCCGCGCCCACGGCCGCACCCCTGACATTGCCCGTCGCCGCACCGCCGACGATGGCACCGCCGGTTGCGCCGATCGCCGCGCCCTTTTCTGTCTGCGTGCATGCCGCGAGGGGGAGGATCAGGCTTGCTACGATAAGTATCTTCTTCATGACGCGTTCCTATCCGAGGGTTGCTTTGTTGAACTGAGAATCAATTTTCGGTGAAATCGATTTGCCCGCGACTGGTGACGAACAGAATGACGACAATGAGGCATAGCCCGTACCCGATGCCGCGCCGTCCTGATCGACTTTTGATGTTACCTTTCGGCGCTCGCAATGAGCGAGCCGCTTGTGGTGTGTCCTTGACTCGCCAGTATCTCCTCCGTCGCTCGGCCGCGGTCGCAGCGCTTGTTATCGTTGCGAAAACGAGAGCGGGGCGTTTTTGTTCCATTGTTGGGGTGGCCGACGGTCGATGGCCGTCGCGGTTGTGGGGCGTGGTCGCCCGCTGAACGCTGCGGGCGAATGACGCTTCCCGACCGTCTCTGGGCCGCTCAAACGCGCAGCTGACGCCAAGGTTCCAGGAAATATTTCGCGCCCATTCGCGGAACCGCAGATCGCACATTTCCGTTTGCTGTTGGAGTTTGACGCAAGGGAGCATGCGAATGGAACACATTGCCGCCATCATGGTCCTGGTCGGCTGCATGCAGACGACAGAGGCCTGCCGCGAAGTGCCGGCGCCCACCGTGGCTTTCGAGACCGTAGACGAATGCCGCGAACTGCTTTCGCCTGCGATCGAGGCGACATCGACGAGCTTCAAGCACGCCTACGGCGCCTGCGCGGAAGTCGATCCGGCGCTGTTCGTAGAAGACGCGACCATCGAGTGGCAGGTGAAGGCGCCTGGCCGTCTGCAGGTCGAGGTCAAGGTCGATGATGGCAGCTATGCCGTTGCCGCGCGAAGCGAAAGCGGCGCCAAGGCTCGTAACTGATTTCACCGGTAGCTCTTGGGCAATTGCGCTAGGGCGACTGCATCAACCGAAAGGATCGGAAATGAACTGGGACATTGTTGAAGGCAAGTGGCACGAGTTGAAGGGTAAGGCTCAGTCGCAGTGGGGTAAGCTCACCAACGACGACCTCGATATCATCGATGGCCGCAGGGAAGAACTCGCCGGGCGGATCCAGGCGCGATACGGCGTTGCACGTGACGAGGCTGAGCGCCAGATCGACGACTGGATGTCGCGCCGCTAGGCGGTTCGTGGCAAGCAGTCAGTTGCTTCCCCGGAAGAACGACGCCAAGACAAAAGCCGCGCGACACCTGTCGCGCGGCTTTGTTTGTCATGCGCATCGCGCTTATTTCTTCTTTGCCTTGGCCTCTCGCCTGCGAAGTTCTTCAAGCAGAGACTGAAGCTTGGCGCTTTGTTCTTCGCCGTCCGTGTACAGGTCGCGCATCGTCTTTCCGATGTGAAGATTTCTATCGGAGAGATGCGTCCGCTCCCGTCCGGCTTCGATCGCCGTTTTCCAGATATGTGCTGTCGGCATCTTCATTTCGACCCTGCGTTCCATGGATGAAGAACGTCAGAGTATTGCGAAGGTTCCGGGCATTTCCGGTGCGAACCGTGCCGATTTGGGACTCTTTCGTCTTTCATCGTAAACAGAATATTAATGTCGAGTGACGCCACGGAATTCCGCGCGCCGATTTTGATCGAGAATTGGAACAAATTGAAAGCTATCGCGTTTGCATTGCAGTGATTTAGGCAAGGAGAATTGCTATGTTATACTACGCGCTTGTCTTCCTCGTTGTGGCAATCATAGCGGGTGTACTTGGGTTTGGGGGTATTGCCGGCACGTCCGCGGGCATCGCGCAGATCCTCTTCTTCCTTTTCCTGGTCTTTCTGGTGATTTCGCTCGTTGCCGGCCTGGTGCGCCGCGGCTGAGCGGCCCTATTTGAGTTGTTAGGCATAAACAGGAAACGGGCGGCGTCACAGCCGCCCTCGATGTGTTTGGTGGCCGAATCGTCTTGCTTGCCCTTGCTGGCCCGCTTGGCTATTGATGCCCCAATTGTCGTTTTCGCCCCGGGGTATCGAACATCATGAAATCGCTGGAACTGCTCGTCGAGCGGATCATCCTGTCCAGCCGCTGGCTTCTCGTCATCTTCTACCTTGGCCTGGTCGCGGCACTTGCCCTCTACGGCATCTCGTTCGCCTTCAAGCTGCTGAAGATCGCCAGCATGGTCTTCGTCTATGACGATGCGCAGATGATTCTGGCGATGCTCGGCCTGATCGATGCAGCGCTCGTGGCCAGCCTGATCGTGATGGTGATGATTTCCGGTTACGAGAACTTCGTCAGCCGCTTCGACGAAGGCGATGCGGAGGTCTCCTTCCTCGGCAAGCTCGATTCCGGCAGCCTGAAGATCAAGGTTGCGTCGTCGATCGTGGCCATTTCCTCGATCCACCTGCTGCAGATCTTCTTAAACGCGCAGCAATATTCGAGCGAGCAGTTGATGTGGGCGACGATCATACATCTGGCCTTTGTCGTCTCGGCCGTACTGCTCGGCTATCTCGAGCAAATCATGAATGCGCTGAAGAAGAAGTGATACTGGTGCCGCGGCTTCACGCAAAGCCGCGGTTTGTCTTGATCGAGCAACGGGGCAGCCTGAGATGAAGACTGACGTAGTGGTTCTGGGCGCCGGCATCGTCGGCATTTCCACCGCCATCCATCTCGCCCGCCGCGGCAAGTCGGTGGTGCTGCTCGATCGTCGTGGCCCCGGCGAGGAAACCTCCTACGGCAACGCCGGCCTGATCCAGCGCGAAGGCGTCTTTCCATACGGCTTCCCGCATGATTTCGGCGCGCTCTTCCGCTACGCGCTCAACAACACCATCGACGCCCATTACCATTTCCGCGCCCTTCCGGGCCTGGTGCCGTTCCTCGCCCGCTACTGGTGGCATTCCGGCTTTACCCAGCACCGGCGCATCGCCCAGCTCTATGCGCCGCTGATCGAGCATTCGATCACCGAACATCAGGATCTGATCGAGGCGTCCGGCGCCGGCGACCTCATCCGTAAGGACGGCTGGATGAAAGTGTTCCGCACCGAGAAGGAACGCGACGCCGCGTACAAGGAAGCGGAAAAGCTCTCGGCGGGCTTCGGCGTTAACCACCAGAAGCTTTCGACGAGCGAGCTGAAGACGCTGGAGCCGTCGATCAAGGCCGATCTCGTCGGCGGTCTGCGCTGGAGCGATCCCTGGTCGATCCGCGATCCGCACAGCCTCAACAAGGCCTATCTCGCCTACTTCCAGTCCCTGGGCGGACGGCTGATTTCCGGCGATGCGGCGACGACCGAACACGTACTCGAAGGTCCCGGTTGGCGCGTCGCCACCCCGGAAGGGCCGCTGGAAGCCCGCGAAGTCGTCGTGGCGCTCGGCCCCTGGGCCGATACGGTTACCCGCAAGCTCGGCTATCATTTCCCGCTGGCTGTGAAGCGTGGCTACCACATGCACTACGGCATGCAGGACGGCGCGCAGCTCAACAACTGGGTGCTCGATGCCGAAAAGGGCTACTTCCTGGCGCCGATGCTGCGCGGCATCCGTTTGACGACGGGTGCGGAATTTGCCTGGCGCGATGCGCCCAAGACGCCGGTGCAGCTGACGCGGGCCGAGCGGGTGGCGCGCGAATTCTTCCCGCTTGCCGAACGTCGCGACGAAGAACCTTGGATGGGCGCGCGTCCCTGCACGCCGGATATGATGCCGCTTATCGGCAAGGCGCCGCGTCACGAGGGCCTGTGGTTTGCCTTCGGCCATGCCCATCACGGCATGACGCTTGGGCCGGTCACCGGTCGGGCGCTGGCGGAAGCCATGACCGGCGAAAAGACGGTCATCGACATCGCGCCCTACCGGCCGGAGCGTTTCCTGGCCTGACACGGTCCGAAGCCATAGCATCACGAAGTAGGAAAAGGCCGGACGCTGCGTTTCCGGCCTTGTTCCTTGCCTGATCAGGCGTTGGTGCCGCCGTCGATGGTGAATTCGGCGCCCGTTACGCTGCGGCCGTCAGGCCCCGCCAGCCAGGCGACGACGCCTGCTACGTCGCTCGCCTCGTTGAAACGCGGGATCGCCATCAGTCCGCGCTGCGGGCCGGCATGTTCGCCGTTGGCCGGGTTCATGTCCGTGTCGGTCGAGCCAGGATGGACGATGTTGACGGTGATGTCCTTCGGCCCGAGATCGCGCGCCACCGCTTTGGTGAAGCCAATCAGCGCGCTCTTGCTCAGCACATAAAGGCTCATGCCCGGCCATGGGACGCGGGCGGCGAGGTTGCTGCCGATCGTGATGACGCGCCCGCCATCCGGCATGTGCGCCGAAGCGGCGCGCGTGGCGAGAAACACCGCCTTCACATTGACGTCGATCGTCCGGTCGAAATCCTCCTCAGTCACCTCGTCCACCGTCCCGGCGTCGAAGATGCCGGCATTGTTGACGAGGATATCGATGCGACCGTGTTTTTCCGCGACCGTCTTGACGGCGGCTTCAACCGCGCCCGGATCGCGGTTGTCCGCCTGGATCGCCAGTGCGCTGCCGCCATCCCCCGTGATCTCCGCCACGAGCGCCTCGGCCTTTTCTTTCGACTGGCTGTAGGTCACCGCCACGGTTGCGCCGTCGCTTGCCAGGCGCCTTGCGATCGCTGCACCGATGCCGCGGCTGCCGCCCGTCACCAGGGCCACCTTGTCTTTCAAACTCGTCACTGGTTTCTCCAAATTTGTAGTGATCGATACATATAAGGGGAAACGACTTGCCATCCGCTGTCAAGCGATTTATGTATTGATCGATACAAAAATAGGATCAGCCGAGATGAGCCGCGGGCGGCCACGCAATTTTTCGAGGGACGAGGCGCTTGCAAGCGCCATGCAGCTCTTCTGGGACAAGGGCTATGACAATACCTCGCTGTCGGATCTGACTCGGGCCATGGGATTGAACCCGCCGAGCCTCTACGCTGCCTTCGGCAGCAAGGCGCAGCTCTTCATCGAGGCCGTGGACCTTTACGGCCGCACCGACGGTGCCGGCATCTGGGATGAACTGGAGACGGTTCCGACCGCAAAGGCGGCGGTGCACGACCTGTTGAGACGCACGGCCGAGAATTTTACACAGCGTGGCGAGCCGAGAGGCTGCATGGTGGTTCTGTCGGCACCGCAGATGGCGGGTGGGGATGCGGAGGTCTGTGACGCACTGAAGCTGCGTCGGCTGGAGAAGCAGATGGCTCTGGAGCAGCGTTTCGAGCGCGCAGTCGAGGAAGGCGAACTGCCTGTGGGTGTCGACTGCGCCGCGATTGCCGCCTACGTCGCCTCGCTGCAGCACGGCATGTCGATCCAGGCGCGCGACGGCGCCACGCGGGAAACCCTGGTCGCGATCGCCGACTGCGCCGCAGCCGGCTGGGACGCGATGATTTCCGCAAACATCCGGCCGGACTGACGAACGACGTCTAACGGACACAGCCGATCCGTCATTCGGCCTCATGATTTTTGTTCAGGTGAACGACGACGCAAGGGCCGGAGATCAAAAGCCTCCGGCCCACCGGTTTGCGCGTTCTCCGTCCTGCTTACGGCGCCGGCTGCGTCATTTCGGGTGTCGTGCCAGGGGTCGAGTTCGGGCTAGCGCCCTGTGTTCCCTGCTGCGGCGTCGCTTCCGGGGCCGGCTGGGTCGTCGTTCCACCGGCGGGAGCCGTGCCCGTATCGGCCGGCGGTGTGGCCTGGCCCGTCGTTCCGGTTGCCGGCTGGTCGGTGGTCGCCGGCGGCGCTGCCGTGTTGGCGGTGTCGCGGCTCAGTTCGGCCGGCAGCCAGGCGATCAACGCCAGCACCAGGCCGGCGAGCAGGATGATGATGATTGGCCAGCTGCTGCGTCTGGGGGGCTCGACAGGTACGTCGCTGAGGTGCGTTTGCGCAGTGGGTTGGGGCAGCGGCTGCCCGGTCACGGGGTCGATGACCGGCTTTTCCTTGAACTCTTCGTGCTGGTTCATTGCGTTGATCCTTTCTTGATCTCCTCGTGGCCTCGGCCGGCTGCTCCTGAACCTTCCCGGGGCAGCGGTGGGCGCCGGATTTCGTGCGCTCGCGAGACAGAGCGGCGGGCGCGCTCGGATCGGCGCGCCGTAACCGTAAACGCGTGAAAATTTGCAATGTTCCGACCGCTACAACCCAAGGGACGTCCGATCGTCGTCGCCCGCTTTACAGCGGAGGTTTCCGCTGCATGATGGTAGCGCTCACGGGAGGGCAGAACGCGCATGGCGGATCCGGTATTTCAAAATGGCACCTTTGTCGGTCGCGCCTGGCGAGCCGATGTCGGCGGCCCGTCGGTCGTTGTGATCCGTGACGGCGCGCTCTTCGACATCACCTCGAAGGCAGCGCCCACCATGCGCGACCTCCTCGAGCACCCGGATCCCGTTGCGCAAGTCCGCTCCACCCAGGGCGAGCGGCTTGTCGCGCTCGAGGATTGCCTCGCACAGAAGGCGGATCCGTCCGCCCTGCATCTCCTTGCGCCCTGCGATCTTCAGGCGGTGAAGGCCTGTGGTGTCACCTTCGCGCGCTCGATGATCGAGCGCGTCATCGAGGAGCGGGCGGCGGGCGATGCCTCGCGCGCCGAAACGATCCGCGCCCGCGTCACAGCCGTCATCGGCGACAGTCTGCGAAACCTGAAGCCCGGTTCGCCGGAGGCGGCCCGCGTCAAGGCAGCCCTCATCGAAGAGGGCGTCTGGTCGCAGTATCTGGAGGTCGGCATCGGCCCGGACGCGGAGGTCTTCACCAAGGCGCAGGTTCTCTCGGCGGTCGGCCCGGGCGCCGATGTCGGCCTGCACCCGGCCTCGCGCTGGAACAATCCGGAGCCGGAGATCGTGCTCGCGGTTTCGTCGAGCGGTCAGGTGAGGGGTGCCACCCTCGGCAACGACGTCAACCTGCGCGACATCGAGGGGCGCTCGGCGCTGCTTCTCGGCAAGGCCAAGGACAACAACGCCTCATGCGCCGTCGGTCCCTTTATCCGCCTCTTCGATGAAACCTACGGGATCGACGATGTCCGCAAGGCCGAACTGACGCTCCTGGTCGAAGGCGAGGACGGCTACCGCCTGACCGGCCGCAGTTCGATGGCCGAAATCAGCCGCGACCCGCTCGACCTCGTCGCTCAGACGATTGGCCCGCACCACCAGTATCCTGATGGCCTGATGCTGTTCATGGGCACCCTCTTTGCGCCCGTCGAAGACCGCGACGAGCCCGGCCAGGGCTTCACCCACAAGCTCGGCGACGTGGTGACGATCGCCAATGCCGAGCTCGGGTCGCTGACCAACACGGTCAGGCTTTCGACCGAATGTGCGCCCTGGAGCTTTGGCGCAGCGGCGCTGATGCGCAATCTGGCAGGACGGCGGCTGCTGTAAGGAGCAAGCTCACGGCCGAACGCGTCTGCACGGTCACTATGTCATGTCCCGCATAACCCAGAGCGACCGACCCGCATGCGCAATGTCAGGCACGGCCCGTAGGCGCGCATCATCCCGGAGCCGTATGGCCTCCACCGTATCCATGGAAAAAACCCGCCCATCCGTCTCGTTGGCGTTTGGGGTAATCCACCAGCGCCGATCCTCCTGGCAAAGTCCGGCTTCCGGATGTTCCTGGATGTACTCGATCGCATAGGCTGCATCCGCTTTTCTATCGGTATCGAGCATAAGTCTTCCTCCGCCTGATCGTTTCGGGAGAGGTGTGATCATGCGCTTGTTTGGCCGAAGCCGCCAATGTCGACCTTAGCCACCTGATGAATAGCGTGCGGCTTTCGACCGAGTGCGTACCGACACCTACTTGGGGAAAGTGATTCCCTTACTTAGGTCCTCCAGATCGTACCTGTCGTCATGCGGCGTTCCGTTGATGTCCCCAGTGATCCTCACGTCTGCGATGCCGTTGTTTGTATCAGCCGAGAATTTGAGGCTTGTGTCCTTTTTGACGCTGCGCCCGACGATAGGTTCCAACTTGTCGTCCACGCAGTAGCTGCCGGGCAATTCGTCTATCATCGTTAAATTGTTGCAGTCCTGCTTAAATTTCACGGTTGAGGTGATCGACATGACATTCTCCGTTAGAGAGTCCGGCTAGTCGCGGTTTAGTCGGCGGTCGCGATGCGCCATCGATTGGGTGATCGCATATGAGGTCGGCGACCGCTTTCCGGGCAGGTTCGCGTCTAGAATGAGCGTCTGCGCATCGCCAAAGCTAGTCGCGATTTCAATCAACTCTGTCGATGCCCGAATGCGCCACATTTGATAGGATGCACCTGCGATCGAATCGAAGCCGCAACCGACCGCTGCTTCGGCCTTCGGGCCTGTCACGATGAAGATTCGATGCGAATCCAGTCTGTAGCAATGACCGTCGAATGCGTAGCCGTAGGCCAAGACGATAGAGTAGTCGCCCGCCTTGAGGCCGCCACCATCCTTAAACAGTTGGACCCGAAGCTCGGTACTATGGCCTTCACCGATATCGAACCTGCCGTAGTCATCGTTTGCGTTGAGCTTGACGCCGTAGAGAACAAGCTCGTCCGCTTTGTATCTGCCAGTTGCCGGTGCCGGTACATGTTCGTAGTCCATCTCGTTCTCCCTCCGTTTCACCAAAGAATTTCGCGCCATCGCATGCAATCTTCAAACTGTTCGACATAGGCTCGACCACGCCCCCGATCGGCTGCCGTCAAAAAGGCTTCCGCTGCCGCTTCGAAGGTGACGTCGTCGGGTTCCAGAAACCGCCAGGAGCGAACGACGCTCTCGCCGACGATGTCTCGGGCCTCTTCTAGGGCAGCCTTGCTGGCAAAGTGCTTCAGCTCGTAGTCCGCTCTTGATGGGCGCAACGTCGCTTCGATGAGCTCTGGCGCCAGTTGCTGGCGCAGGTTGCTGAACTGGCGAGGATCGAGGTCGGACAGTCCTCGCTCGAAGAGCAGTGTCTGATAGACCTCGACCAAGCAGTCGAAGAGCCCTCCGGCAAATGGCTTGGAATGATCGTGCACTTCATGGCTGACGTCGCCCGCGCGCAGCGAATTGTTGAAGGTGCGGATCTGCCTTTCGTCGCTGAGCTCGGCGAAGCGATCGAGTTCGTTGTTGATCAAAAGGTTGCCGCCGGTGCGGCGCAGGATGCGATCCGCGGCTGTATCGAAATGCAGCAAGCCGAGCAGCGATGCGAAGTCGGCAACCGCTTCGTGATAGGCAAAAAACTCGCTGCCGGCGCCGTCGCCCTCAAGCAGGCCCAGTTCGCTGAGAAGGATCAGGTGGCCCATCTCATGGGCGACGGAATCGAAATTGAGCGCGAATCGCGACGTCACTCTCGCAGGTTCGCTTTCCCCGAATTCCACAAAGCCGAAGCCCGATTGTGCGTTGTCCCAGTCGGCAATGTGCGGAATGATCTCCAGCCGGCTCAGGGTCGGTTCGAAGAACCATCTGATTTCGCGCCCGACATAGCCCTCGAAGATATCCAGCACGCGCCGTGCGCAGGCAAAGCTGTGTGTCGCCAGAAAGGCAGGCGAGTCCGGCGTGATGTAATCGAAATGTCCGTCAGCGTCCGGTTCCACCGGCGGGCAGAGTGCGCCGGCATAGGGCGGCAGGATAGGGTAGGCATAGGGCCTCTTGGCTTCGAGCGGATCGGCGACATACATGCGCCGGTCGGACGGGCCGGCCGTAATTCCGCCTGCCGAAGGGGCGAGCCAGACCACCTCGGGTTTCTCGTAACCTGGAATGTATGGGGGTTGCGGAAAGACAAGAAAGCGCGTTCCGAGACGCGGTGAAGCGGCTCTGCCCGGGTCGGCGTCGGACGTGTGAGCGGCGGCATCCATGTTGGCCTCCCTCGCGGTTTCAATATCACCTGTGATTGTAAAATTCGATTAACTTGTTCGTACTAATCCGCTCGGAATATTTCATCGAGCAGCTCAGCGTATTGAAGATCGTATGCAAAAGCCTCGGTCATCTCGAACGCGTTGCTTTTGTCCGGGCCTTTGCGCCGAAGTTTAAAGGCGGAGATCGATTTTAGTAGTTCGATCGCGTCAAGTTTCTTCTGTCTCGGTAATCCGATTGCGAGATGACGTCTTAATCGCTCAATATCAGGGTCGTTGTTATTATTCCTGACACTGTCGAGGATGGTGCTGTAGCTGCGCTCGGAATAGTGAAGCGATCGCGCCGCCTGTTCGAGTGCAACGCGCAGTTCGCGTGTGATGATGCCCCTCCGTTCAGACTGTTTCAGTGTCAGCCTGATGTCAATGAGGGCTTCGGTGAGCGCCTTTGACCCCAGTTCGGGTGGCGCCATCGCCACCGCGACGTCGGCGTCGTCGGCAAGCCTCGTGCGCCGATACCATCGGTAGACGAAGCCATAGCCGATCATTCCTTCGTCGCTGAGTTCCGCCGCGCGGACGGCGCCCATGCTGGATGCGCCGCAGACATACACGCCCTTTGCCAAGGCCCAGAGGATCTCCTTGTGCCGGACCGCTGGCCGCTGCGCAAACTCGCCATCGACGATCGCGATCACCGCCGGGCGATGTTTCAGCACGGCGCGCACGACGTCCCCCTGCCCGGCGGGCGGAAGATAGGTCGCATCGAGCTGTGCTCGCGCCTCGGCGGCACTCAGCGTTGGTCCGAGGAAGACGATCGTCTCACTCTTCAATGCTGACCTCCAGGGGCGGGGCAACCACCCTGACCACATGCAGAGGGAGCGCTTCGTCCGAGAACAGGATCACGACGACAACCGCTTTGACACCAGCGGCGACCATCGCCTCGAGAATGGCCGGCAACGGGTTTTCGCCCCCGTGCGCAGACGCGTTTTCGGGAAAAGGCAGACCGCCGCGCGACAGGGTTTCGAACCAGGCGATCAGTTCGCTTCGTTCCGGTGGGGCGTAGAAGCGGCCGATCACATCTTCCCGGGTCGCGGCGATGGCGCCGAGGCGCGACTGGCACGCCTCGAGAAGAGCCTTGGCAAGGGCGCGGTCATGATCGATGTCGCAGCCGAAGCCAGACGCCGGCAAGGGGGCCAGCGGAACCCGCGCCGGGTCTTCCATGACATGACACCAATAGGCGGGCAGGCCACTCGGGCTTGGTAACGCCCATACGCCCGCAGCCAGCCCCGCCTGGCGCAGCCGGCCAAGGATTTCGCCGGATTTGCCCCCGCCAATGGTGTCGACACCGATCTGGTAGCGGTCGAAGAAATGCGGCCGCCGGGTGGCCAGATGATGCGCGTGGCGTTCGAGGATCTCAAGGCAGCCGTGAATCAGTGCCTGCTGCAGGCTCGTGCCTGCGGCAAGCCCGGTGGTGTTGCGTTGAAGCCATTGCGGATGCGGCGAGGGGATGACGTAATTTGTGTCGACCACCGCCAGCGGCACGGGCCGGAAAGAGCCGGAGATCAGATCCCAGCCTGAAATCCAGGCGAGATCGTTGCTGTCGGCCGGCGGCGTTGCAGCCGGATGGAGATGCGACCACATCCCGCCGGCATTCATGTCTGCAAGGCTGGCCCGCCACACGCGCTCGGCCGGTATGCGCTCCGATGCCCATCCTTCAAGCGATTCCATCAGGCCGGAAATGGCGGCTTGGGCATAGTTGAGGCCCTTGCCCTGATTGACCGAAACCGAGCGCGAGGCCGGGCGGACCACCTGCACGACCGGTATGCCGATCCGATCGAGCCCGGTTACCGATCCGAGCCGGGTGATCCCGAAATCCCGTCGGAGGGCGAGAATTTTCTCCACGGTTTGCCAGGTGTCGGGAGGGGCTGGGGAGGGGGCGTTCAGCACGCCCTCGAGCGATCGGTCCTGGATCGGAACGCTCGCCATCGCCGACTAGCCGAAGTGATGTCGCAAATCGTGCCCGGCGCGCTTGGCCAGCCATTCGGCGCCCTGCGTCTCGGCCGATTGCAAGGCATATCGCAGGTCGCGCCGTGCCCGCGCAGGAGCGTCGCCGAGCGCCAGCCGCAGATGCGCCCTTCGCCGGTAGAGCTCCGCAAGCCAGAACCATTGGCCGCTCTTGCGGCCAAGCGCGATGGCGTTCTCGATCGGGACGACCGCCGCTCCGGGATCTCCCATGCGTTCCAGGATCTCGGAGTGCATGTCGCTGTGGATCGACAGATTGTCGTCGGTCCCCGTGAGCTTCTGGAGGCGCAGCCCTTCCTCGAAGCGCGCAGCGCCCCGCTCCGGTGACGAGGCCATGGCTTCCGCCCAGCCGCAATACATATTGGCGCGCGCCTGGCTCGCCACCAGGCCATTTTCGTCGGCGAGCGCCAGCATGCGTTCGCCGAGGCTGTGCACGTCCTCATATCGCTGCTGGCAGCGGCGCAAAACGATTCCGTAGTAGAGCGCATGCACCATGCTGCCGACATGCTCCGTCCTGTCGGCCCACTCCAGGCATTGCCGGATGGCCGCCTCGCTCGGTTCGTGTGCGTCCGTCAGAAGGTAGGACAAGGCGCTTTCGCCAAGGCCGCAGACCTTGGCGTCGTGGCCGCCGTAGAAGGCGCGATTGCGAAGCGCCCGTTCCGCGTCATATAGGGCGATGCCCTTGCCGACGCAGTCCAGGCAGTAGTCGTGATGGCCCGCATGGAAGCTCGTCGCCCAGCCGCAATGATAAGCCTGAAGCCGCGTCTCGGGATCCCGGGCGCCCTCCATGTCGCTCACCAGCACCCGCGCCCGCGATTGTTGCAGAGAAATGTTCGGAGCGGTGAACCACCAGCCCCAATAGAGCGGCAGGCGCTCTTCGCGGTTGGCGGAGCCGTCGCGCTTGAGCAGTGAAATGGCGCGCGCGTAGGTCCGGCGGGCCAGTTGCGACCCTTCGCCCTCGAGCGCCGTCGCCACGACGCCCTGAAGCTGCAGCAGGTCCAGCAGGAACTGACGGCGATCCACGTGCCGCCGCATCGCCGCAATCTCGCGGGCGCAAAGATCGAGCGACTGGCGGGCCTCGCGCATCGCCGATCGCAGGACGCACGCCTCCGCCGCCTTCATTGCAAATTGCGCCGCCTGGAGATGGAGGCCAGCTTCGGCGCATTGCCAGGCGGCCACGGCTGGCGGCACGCTCGGCACGTCCTCCTCGCTTAGCAATTGGGCGATGCGTTTGTGGAACCTGCGCCGGTCGGTGCGAAGCAGGCTGCCATAGGTCGCCTCGTGCTGAAGCACGTGGCGGAACTGGAAGGCGTCGTTGGATGTGGCGCCTTGTTCGATCACGCCATGCGCGACGAGTGCGGCAAGGTCCGCTTCGAGCGAGGCTGCAGCTGCGCCATCGAGCAGCCGATTGAGCAGGCTGACGCTGAACTCCCTGCCGATGACGCTTGCCAGTTGGGCAACGCGGCGGGCGCTTCCAACCTTCGCAAGCTTGACGGCTAGGAGATCGTTCAGTGACGAAACGCCTTCTTCGACGAGCAGCTTTGTCCAGCTGGCGGCGGCGGGCGCTACGGAATGCCGGCTGCGAAGCAGAAGCGCGAGCTCCTTGGCATAAAGCGGCAGTCCGTCGCATTGCTGAAGAATGAAGGACACCAGGCCTGCGGGTGGCGCGCCGCCCCATACGGAGGCGACCAGGCTCTTCATCGCCGCGGTTCCGAGGCCTTGGAGGGGCAGGCTTTCGGCGGCTGCAACCGCCGTCGGTCCACGCGAGGTCTGGACCACGAGAACCGGACGATGGCGAGCGTGGCTCACCAGGTGCTCGAGCATCGTCAGGGTCATGCTGTCGGCCCAGTGCACGTCCTCGATCACGATGAGCTTGGCCGCCTCGCCGGCGCACAGGATCTGCACGGCCGCCCGGATGACATCCTTTCGGAACGCCTCGCCGGAGAGATCGGCAACCTGGATATTGCCGGCCTTGCGTCGCGAATCGCCGCCGGTAAACGTGGCGATCGCGCGCGCCGCGCGCTCATCGACGGGAAGCCCGATGCCGTGCAGGGCCTCCCGCAGCTGCGGTGCGTTGCCGCGCTGCAGGACATCCTTTCCCACGCTTGCTTCCAGAAAGCCGATCAGCGGCTGCATGGGCTCGCCGGTCATCCGTGCATCGCATTGTAGAAGAATATCGGCATCGTTTTCGCGCCCGAGCGAGCGGCGCAGTTCGGCGACGAGCCGGGACTTGCCGATACCGGCTTCCCCGGTCACGGCGACAGATCTGCCAGTGCCGCTGCATGCGGCGTTCCACTCGATCGTGAGCCGCGCCAGTTCTTTCTCGCGCCCGCCCATCGGCGCGCCGCGCGCCGGGTTCGACCGGTCGCGGAGAGATCCAGGGCTTCTGGCAAGAGGCTGCCACAACGCCGACGGTTCAGAGAAGCCCTTGAGCGCGGCGTCGCGCAAGAAAGTATAGTCGAACCTGTTTCGGGTGAGCTGGTAGGTTGCCTCGGCAACAAGGACCGTATCAGGCTGCGCTTCCGCCTGAAGCCGCGCCGCCAGTATCGGTGCGGTGCCGACAATATCCTTGCCGTCGGAGGAGAGGACGACGACGCTGGTTGCGACGCCGACGCGCAACTTGAAGGGTACCGTGCGCGGGCGGTGGCTTTGCCGGGTCGCCATCTCAATGAGCTCCAGAGCCGCCTGGACGGCCATTTCGGCTGCGTCCTCGACCTGCGCCGGATAGCCGAAGTAGCCGCATCCGCCGTCGCCAAGCCGCCGGCTAAGATTGCCCCCATGGCGACGAATGATGTCTTCCGAACTGTTGTGGAGACTGGCGATGGAGCGGAGGTATTTCTCCGGGTCGTTGCTGAGCAACAGCTCGGTCGAACCGACGATATCGTAGAAAACCGCCGTCACCTGGCGCCTTTCGCCGCCGAGCTGAATTTGCGAATCGGACCCCTTCATTCTCGCCATCGCCCAACGTCAGCCGAGTTGACCACATCCCACTCCATTTGCCACGCATAGGCAAGCGACCATGGGGCAGAATATCCTAATATTCCTACCTCAGAGGTGACGGAGCTTACGGTGGGCAGGGATTTCGGCGCCGTATCGGGCCGCCAATGGCGTCAAATCGACATCCAGCGCGATCTGAAAATCAAGGAATTGAAGAGAGAAGATTGGCTGGGGAACCTGGATTCGAACCAGGACTAACGGAGTCAGAGTCCGTGGGTCTACCGTTAACCTATTCCCCAAAGCCGCCGTCGGAGCGAAGCCCGTCGGTGTGGTTGGCGGGCTTATAAACAAATCGGCGGCTGATGCAAATACCTTTTGCAAAAAAAATCGCGGCTGAACTGAGATCGCAGCCATCGAGGGTGGCCGGAACAGGGACCCAGGTGCTCAACCCGGTGTGTTTGCTGGGTTCGGGCGCCCGACGCCTTTGTTGTGCACAAGCCGGTTCTCAAAAAAAGTTTGGCGAATGGGGGTTGCGCTGGTACAGTCGCGCCAACGAAAAATCGAGAGAGCGCCTTGAGCGGCCCTAAGGCCTTGCGCGGCGCCATGGTTGAAACAAGTGAAAGACCCCGATCACGGCGATAAGCCGTCCGAATCCGGGGCGTCGGCAGCAGGCCGCAGTGATGGATCGAAGCTCGGTCCGCGCAACGGCAAGGGCAAGCGTAAACGACGCAAGTCGTCTGCTTCGCCGTCTGCAATTGCCAGCCAGTCCGGCGCAGCCGGTTTGGCAGGGCGTCCCGCAGGAGAGAACGAAACGGAGCCGGCGCGCAAGCGCAAGCGGCGGCGTCGTTCGAAATCAGCAAAACAGCAGGCGCAGGCCGGATCCGCGTCGCAACGCAGCGGCGTTCAGGTCGTCGATGCGTCGCTTGGCGAACGCAAGGGCCACAAGCGCAGCAAGAAGGCCAAGCACCGCCGCGGGCTCCAGGGGCGCCCGCTGACGAGCGGCGAGCGCCAGCCGGCGCAGCAGCGTGGCGCCGATGGCGGCGGCAATGCGCGGCAGACTTCTGCCGCCGGCGGCGTTCAGGCGGGCGCACAGCCGCGTTCGGGCAATCGCGGCGAACAACCGCGTGCACCCTATATCGCTGCTAGCGAACCGCCCGCGCCGCTCTATGCCGCACTTGATCTCGGTACCAACAATTGCCGTCTTTTGATCGCTCAGCCGACCCGTCCCGGCCAGTTCCGGGTGGTCGACGCCTTCTCGCGCATCGTCCGTCTCGGCGAAGGGCTCGGTGCCAGCGGCCGGCTGTCGGACGAGGCGATGGAGCGTGCCGTCGAGGCGCTGAAGATCTGCGCGTCGAAGCTCGGCGCCCGTACCATCCGCCGAAGCCGCCTGATTGCGACAGAAGCTGCCCGCGCGGCTGAAAACGGTGAAAGCTTCCTTGAGCGGGTTGCGAGCGAAACCGGTCTCGATCTCGAGATCATCAACCGCGAAACCGAGGCACGGCTTGCCGTTTCCGGCTGCTCGTCGCTGGTGGATCGCGAGACGCGCTCGGTCGTGCTCTTCGATATCGGCGGCGGCTCGTCCGAGATCGCCGTCATCCGCATCGGTGATTCGCGCTCGAACCGGCTCGCCAACCACATCACCCACTGGACTTCGCTGCCGGTCGGCGTCGTGACGCTTTCGGAGCGCCATGGCGGCCAGCATGTGACGCCGGCAAGCTTCGAGGCGATGGTGCAGGAAGTGGAAGGCATGCTTTCCCGCTTCGACAGCCCGCCTGTCGAAGCTCTGGCGAACGGCACGTCGGGCAGCGGTTTCCACCTGATCGGCACGTCAGGCACGGTGACGACGCTTGCCGGCGTGCATCTCGACTTGCCGCGCTATGATCGCCGCCGCGTCGATGGCCTGTGGCTGACGGACGACGAAGTCTCGGCCATGCAGGCGCGGCTTCTCTCCTGGGATTTCGACGCGCGCGCCGCCAATCCCTGCATCGGCCCTGATCGCGCCGATCTGGTGCTTGCCGGCTGCGCCATCCTCGAAGCGATCCGCCGGCGCTGGCCGTCGACCCGCATGCGGGTTGCCGATCGTGGCCTGCGCGAAGGCCTGCTCACCGATATGATGGCGGACGACGGCGCCTGGCGCCGCTCGCGGCCGCGCCGCCACCAGCGCGGTTCCAATGCCTCCGGCAGCCACGAAGGAAACAAACCATGACGAAACCCCCCGTCGGCGCCAACCGTAGCGGCCGCAAGCTTGGCCAGAAGGTCAAGAAGGGCAAGCTCAAGGCATCCTCCCGCCGCTGGATCGAGCGCCACATCAACGACCCCTATGTGCAGCGGGCGCAGCTCGAGGGCTACCGCGCTCGCGCGGCGTTCAAGCTCCTGGAGATCGACGAGAAGCACAAGATCCTGAGCGGCGCGCGCCGCATCATCGACTTGGGCGCTGCCCCCGGCAGCTGGTCGCAGATTGCCGCCAAGGTCACCAACTCCACCGATACCGATCCGCGCGTTGCGGCGATCGACTTCCTCGAGGTCGACCCCCTTCCGGGCGTGCGCATTCTTCAGATGGACTTTCTCGATCCGGAAGCGCCGGGCAAGCTGATGGAAGCGATCGGCGGAACGCCTGATCTGGTGATCTCCGACATGGCGGCGCCGACGACCGGCCACCGCCAGACCGACCACCTGCGCACCATGCATCTGTGCGAGGTCGCGGCCTATTTCGCCGTCGACGTGCTGGCCAAGGGCGGGCACTTCCTGGCGAAGACCTTCCAGGGCGGCACCGAGCGCGAGCTGCTCAACATGCTCAAGCAGAATTTCCGTCAGGTCATCCATGTGAAGCCGGCCTCCTCGCGCGCCGAATCGGTCGAGATGTTCCTGCTTGCCAAGGATTTCAAGGGGCGCCAGCAGGCCGGCAGCGAAACGGAAACCGAAGACGAAGCGGCCAAATAACATGCTGCTTTACGTCACCGTCGGCAGCAACGATCTGACACGCGCCGGCGCGTTCTACGATGCGGTAATGCCGACCCTTGGCTACCGCCGGCAGCGCCAGGACGAGACCGAGATCGGCTATGGCGCTGAGGGCGATCGCATCCGCTTTTGGGTGGTGACGCCCTTCAACCGCGCGCCCGCCACCTATGGCAATGGCGTGAGCATCGCGCTTGCAGCTGAGACCCGCGCCGCCGTCGACGCTTTTCATGCCGCAGCCCTTGCCAATGGCGGCACGGACGAGGGTGCGCCGGGCCTGCGCCCGTTTCACGCAAATTTTTATGGTGCCTGGGTTCGCGATCACGACGGCAACAAGATCGCCGCCGTCTGCGAGCGGCCGGAGTAACCTGCCGCTCGGGCGCCGAGTTTCCAACGATTTCCTGATGGCGAAAGCACGCAGGCGCCACGGTGCCAGGCCGGCTTGTGCCGATCGGCCGCACTCCTGATCGCCCTCCAAAACCCGGTCCCCCCCAAAGACGGCGCATCGTGGTTAATTGGCCATTAACCAGTTGAGTGCAACTCTGGTGGTACTATCTGGTCCATTAGGACCTCCTAAGGTTTTAAATTTCACCGAGCGCTGGCTGCCGATCGACGATTGGCGACGGGTCGAGCACGTGCCCGGTTGGCTGCATGTGGAAGTACCTGGATGTCGATGATTTCGCTTGCCGTTCGGCTCAGAAGCCGCGCGCATTTTTCCGTCAAGAGGAATGGTGCCGGCAAGCCGGGGGTGATCATCGGCACCAGCGCCGGCCGCAGGAACCAGGCGCGGCAGCGGGTGGGGATCCTGATCGCCGGCTTTGCCGTCGTCTTTCTCGTCGTCGGCGGGCGGCTGGTTCAATATGGCCTGTCGGCGCCGGCCGAAACCGCGTCGATCGGCGGCAGCGGCCATGTCATCGCCTCTCGCCCGGATATCGTCGACCGCAACGGCCATCTCTTGGCGACCGATCTCAACACGATGTCGCTCTATGCGGAGCCGCGCAAGATCGTCGACGCCGACGAGGTCGTCGAGAAGCTCGCGACCGTGATCCCCAATCTCGATTGGCGCGATACGCACCGCAAACTCCAGTCCGGATCGGCATTCCAGTGGCTGCGACGCCAGCTCACGCCGAAGCAGCAGTCGGACATTCTGGCGCTCGGCATTCCCGGCATCGGCTTCCGCCCGGAAAAGCGCCGTTTCTATCCTGGCGGCGTCACCGCTTCGCACATCCTCGGTCACGTCAATGTCGACAACCAGGGGCTGGCCGGCATCGAGCGCTATCTCGACCAGCAAGGCTTTGCCGATCTGCGGGCCGCTGGTCTTACCAGCAACGCCTCGCTCGAGCCTGTGCGGCTGTCGATCGATCTGCGCGTCCAGAACATCGTGCGCGAAGTGGTCGCCAACGCGATGACCGACTATGAGGCCGAGGCGGCCGGCGCTGTGGTTCTCGATGCAGAGACCGGTGAGGTGCTCGCCATGGCCTCGGTACCCGACTACGATCCGAACGAACCCTCGCGAACCTTGCCTGGCGGCGGCGTTGACAAGGAGTACGAAAAGGGCTGGTTCAACCGGATGAGCAACGCCACGTTCGAGATGGGCTCGACCTTCAAGAGCTTCACGCTGGCGATGGGCCTCGACGCGGGCAAGGTCAACCTGAACTCGGTCGTCGACGCGTCGCGGCCGATCCGCATGGGCGGCTTCACCATCAAGGACTTCAAGGGCAAGAACCGCCCGCTATCGATCCCGGAGGTCTTCCAGTACTCCTCCAACATCGGCACCGCGGCAGTTGCCGACATGGTCGGGATCGAAGGTCACCAGCAGTTCCTGACGAAGATGGGCCTCCTGTCCCGCATGCAAACCGAAATGCCGGGGGTCGCCATCCCGACCCAGCCGCGCACGTGGAAGAAGATCAATTCGGTGACGATCTCCTTCGGTCACGGCGTGGCGACCACGCCGTTGCAGACGGCCGTCGCCGCCGCGGCGCTGATGAATGGCGGACACCTGATCCCGCCGACCTTCCTGCCGCGCTCGCCGGAGGAAACGAAGTTCGTCTCGCAAAGGGTGATCAAGGAAACGACCAGCGCCGACATGCGCTTCCTCTACAACTGGAACGGCGTGAAGGGCTCCGGCAGGCGGGCGCAGGTGGAAGGCTTCCATGTCGGCGGCAAGACCGGCACGGCCGACAAGGTCATCAACGGCCGCTATGCCAAGGACATTAACTTCAACGCCTTCCTTGCGGCCTTCCCGATGGATAAGCCCAAATACATCGTGCTGTCGATCATCGACGCGCCGAAAACCGGAGAAAACGGCGGGCGGACGGCCGCGGCCAACGCCGCTCCGATGGTCAAGTCGATCATCGGTCGGTCAGCGCCGCTCCTCGGGGTGAAGCCCCGGTTTGGAGACCTGGGCGCCGAACAGTGGCTGGCCAACTACTAGGGCCGGCACCGTTGCTGGGAAGGCACCGTCGATCAGTCGGTGCCCAAGGGATCATTTCCCCGCAGCCGTCTCGACTTCGCGCGCCGGCAGCCGGTGTCCCGACACGGAGGAGCCGGCGTTCTTCGCCATGGTGAGGAACGGGATCGCCGCGATCAGGTTGGCGGCGGCGATGATCATGAAAGCGGTGTGGAAATCGTCAAGCTGCAGCGGGCCGCCGCTGAGCTTCGTCTCGATTTCGAGGATCGCGCCGGCGACCGCAACGCCGAGCGCCAGGCTGATCTGTTGCAGCACCGCGCTCATCGAGGTCGCCTTGCTGGCATCCGCATCGTCGATATCGGCAAAAGACAGCGCGTTGACGCTGGTGAAGAAGAACGAGCGCGCAAACCCGGCGATCAGGAGGATGGTGATCAGCACCAGATAGGGCGTCTCCGGCGTGAAGAAGCCGTTGGCGAAGGTGGTGATCGCCGCAATGATCGCAGCGATGATCAGCGTGGTACGGAAGCCGGCAAAGGCCAGAACGCGCCGCGCGTAGAACTTCGTGGTAATCGCGCCGACCGCGCCGATGAAGGTGATGAGGCCGGACTGGAACGGGTTGAGGCCGAACCCCACCTGCAGCATCAGCGGCATCAGGAAGGGAACGGCGCCGACCGAGATACGGAAGATCGTGCCGCCGATCGAAGCGGCGCGAAAGGCGTTGTCGTGGAAGAGCTTCAGGTCGAGGACCGGGGCCGGATGACGCCGCGCATGGCGGATGTAGAGCAGGGCCGAAACAAGGCCGGTCGCTACCGAGGCGATGCCGACAACGGGGGGCAGGGCAGGCAGGCTGATCACCGACAGGCCGAAGACGATGCCGGAGGCAGCGATGCCGCCGAGCAGGAAGCCGAGCACGTCGACCGGCGGCGGATCGAGCGGCTCCATCTTCGGCAGGTAGATGCCCGACAGGATGTAGCCGGCGATGCCCACGGGCACGTTGATCAGGAAGATCCAGTGCCAGGAGAAGTAGGTGGTGATGAAGCCACCGAGCGGCGGTCCGGCAAGCGGACCCACGAGCGCGGGGATCGTCAACAGCGCCATGGCCGACACCAGTTCGCTGCGCGGCGTCCCGCGAACCAGCACGAGGCGAGCGACCGGCGTCATCATCGCGCCGCCCATTCCCTGCAGGAACCGGGAGAAGACGAAGGCGGGCAGGCTGTTCGAAATGGCGCAGAAGATCGATCCGGCAATGAAGACCAGGATCGCCGCGCGAAAGATCCTCTTGGCGCCGAAGCGGTCGGCCATCCAGCCGCTCAAGGGGATGAAGATCGCCAGCGCCACCATGTAAGCGGTCAGCGCCAACTTCAGCGTGATCGGCCCGACGCCGATGTCGCGGGCGATTGCCGGCAGCGACGTGGAAATCACGGTCGAGTCCATCTGCTCCATGAAAAGAGCGACGGCAAGGATCATCGGGACGATACGGTTCATGAAACGATGCTTCGGACGGTCAGCGATAAGCAGAAGCTAATAATGCCGGTCATGGCTTTTGTCGGGGCAAAACCGGTGATTGCGGATCAAAAGCCTGTGATCCCGACTGGCCTTTGCTGTCAAGACGCTAGTTCTGGCCGAGTTGCCGCCGATGGCAACGGATCCAACAGAAAGCGGAAACGAACCATGAGTGAAATGTCGATGAAGCGCAGGACCTTGATGGGAGCGGGAACGCTCGGCGTGCTCGCAGCGCCCTCGCTGATGACGGGCATTGCAGTCGCTCAGGAAAAATCGGAAAACACCGGCATGAAAGCCAGCCCTCCGACAAGAATGCTCAAGCTTGGCGCGTTCAAGATCGTTGTCGTCAATGACGGCACCCGCGTCAGCGACAAGCCGCACGAGACCTACGGCACCAACCAGCCGCAACAGGCGGTGGCCGAACTGCTGCAGCAGAACTTCCTGCCGACCGATGCGCTGCTCAACAGCTATTCGCCGGTTCTTGTCGATACCGGATCGGACCTCGTGCTCTTCGATACCGGCATGGGCGAGGGCGGTCGGGAGACCGGCGCTGGCCGCCTGCTCGACGGGATCCGCGCTGCCGGCTATTCGCCGGAGCAGGTCTCGGTCGTCGTGGTAACCCATATGCATGGCGATCACATCGGCGGCCTCATGGAGGCCGGAAAACCGGCCTTCGCCAATGCCCGCTATGTGATGGGCGAAGTCGAATACGCCTTCTGGAAAGATCCGGCGCGCGCCGGCACGCCAGCAGAAAACGGTCACAAGGCCGTGCTGGAAAAGGTCGTGCCGCTTGCGGAAAAGACCACCTTCATCGGCGACGGTGCCGCGGTCGTTCCGGGCATTTCGGCCATTGCCGCCTTCGGCCATTCGCCGGGGCACATGGTGTTCCGTCTTGATTCCGACGGCAAGGCGCTGATGCTGACGGCCGATACCGCCAACCACTATGTGTTGTCGCTGCAGCGGCCGGACTGGGAAGTGCGCTTCGACATGGACAAGGCGAAGGCAGCAGAGACGCGCCGCCGGGTGTTCGACATGATCGCCAGCGAACGGCTGCCCTTTATCGGCTACCACATGCCGTTTCCTGCGGTCGGTTTCGTCGAGAAGCAGGGCGAGGGTTACCGTTTCGTGCCTGCAAGCTATCAGCTCGATATCTGATCGGTTGCCGCGCCTCTTCGCGCGAAATTGCTGCTCTGCAACAAATATCGGCCGACGGCGGGACATTTCCCGGCTTTGGCTATTTTCATCCTGACATATCCGTGTTACGAGCCCTCGCCAACTTCCAAGACACGCTTTGAAGTCGCCCGGTGGACAAATCGCAGCCCGTCCCCGGGGATTTTTGCTATTTGAAGGGAATTGGCCATGGCGCGCATCATCGAAACGGCAACTGGTCTGGAGGCTCTGACCTTCGACGACGTCCTGCTCCTGCCCGGGCATTCCGAAGTCATGCCGGGTCAGACCAACATCGCGACCACCATTGCCCAGGACATCGACCTGAACCTGCCGATCCTGTCGTCGGCCATGGACACGGTGACTGAAGGGCGTCTCGCAATCGCCATGGCGCAGGCCGGCGGCATCGGCGTCATCCACCGCAACCTGACGCCGGCCGAGCAGGCCGAAGAGGTTCGCCAGGTCAAGAAGTTCGAAAGCGGCATGGTCGTCAATCCGGTGACCATCGGTCCCGACGCCAAGCTCGCCGATGCGCTCGGCCTGATGAAGCAGCATGGCATTTCCGGCATCCCGGTCGTTGAAAACGGCGGTGCCGGTGGCCAGAAGCAGGGCCGCCTCGTCGGTATCCTCACCAACCGCGACGTTCGTTTCGCCTCGGATCCGAACCAGAAGATCCACGAACTCATGACCCATGAGAACCTGGTCACGGTCAAGGAAAGCGTCGACCAGCAGGAAGCCAAGCGCCTGCTGCACGCCCATCGCATCGAAAAGCTGCTCGTGGTCGACGGCGACGGCCGTTGCGTCGGTCTCATCACCGTCAAGGATATCGAGAAGGCACAGCTGAACCCGAACGCCTCCAAGGATGCGCAGGGCCGCCTTCGTGCCGCCGCCGCCATCTCGGTCGGCGATGACGGCTTTGAGCGCGCCGAGCGACTGATCGATGCCGGCGTCGACCTGATCGTCGTCGACACCGCCCATGGTCACTCGCAGCGCGTTCTCGACGCGGTCGCCCGCGTCAAGAAGCTCTCGAACTCGGTTCGCATCATGGCCGGCAACGTCGCGACTGCCTCCGGCACCAAGGCGCTGATCGATGCCGGTGCGGATGCGGTCAAGGTCGGTATCGGCCCGGGCTCGATCTGCACCACGCGCATCGTCGCCGGTGTCGGCGTGCCGCAGCTCGCTGCGATCATGGGCGCCGTCGAAGCCGCCCAGGCGGCCGGCATTCCTGTCATCGCCGATGGCGGCATCAAGTTCTCTGGCGACCTTGCCAAGGCGATCGCTGCCGGTGCTTCGGCCGTCATGATCGGCTCGCTGCTTGCCGGCACCGATGAAAGCCCGGGCGAAGTGTTCCTCTACCAGGGCCGCTCCTTCAAGGCCTATCGCGGCATGGGCTCCGTTGGCGCCATGGCGCGCGGCTCGGCAGACCGCTACTTCCAGGCGGAAGTGCGCGACACGCTGAAGCTAGTCCCGGAAGGCATCGAAGGCCAGGTCCCCTACAAGGGTCCGGTCGCAGGCGTCCTGCACCAGCTCGCGGGCGGCCTCAAGGCCTCCATGGGTTATGTCGGCGGCCCTACGATCAAGGAATACCAGGAGCGCGCCCAGTTCGTGCGCATCTCCGGCGCAGGCCTGCGCGAAAGCCACGCCCATGACGTGACGATCACTCGTGAAAGCCCGAACTACCCGGGCGCGCACTGATTGCGATTGCATTCGAAGGGCGCCGCGCCATCGCGCGGCGCCCTTCACTATTTCAGAGTAAGCGTGTTTGAGGGAGTAGCGTAATGACGGGTTTCGAGATTTTCTGGCCGATCGTGGCGCATGTCTTCCTCGTCTTCTGCCTCTATGCTCTTCTCTCCTTCCGCCGGATGGGCCTGGTGCGCGCCGGTAAGGCGAATGCCGGCCAGTTTCGCGAAAACCGTGACGAGCCGGGCGAAAGCCTGGTGGTGAAGAACAGCATCGCCAACCAGTTCGAGCTGCCGGTTCTCTTCTACGTCTGCTGCGTGCTGCTCTACATCACCGAGGCCGACAACATCGTCTCCCTCGCTCTTGCCTGGCTCTTCGTTGCCCTGCGCTATGTGCACGCCTTCGTGCATGTGACCAGCAATCGCCTGCGCTATCGCCGCCCGCTGTTCATGGGCGGTGTTGCAACGCTGTTTGCGATGTGGGTGTGGCTTGCCGTCTGGATGGCGATGAGCTGATCCGGATAGGCGCACCGCCATTCTGACGCAGATCTGAGACAGTCTGCGCCTTCATCTTCCCGTCTTGATGCGTATCAATTACCCGATGCCGCTTTTGCGCGTAGTCTCTCCGGCGTTGGGCAACAACGCATCGGAGGACGAGATGACCGCAACGATGAAAGCCGCCGTGGTGCGCGAATTCGGCAAGCCGCTGGTAATCGAGAATGTGCCGATACCGGAGCCGGGTCCCGGCCAGGTGCTGATCAAATACGAGGCGACGGGCGTCTGCCACACGGACCTGCACGCCGCCAACGGCGACTGGCCAGTCAAGCCGAAGCCGCCCTTCATCCCCGGACATGAAGGCGTCGGCTATGTCGCCAAGCTCGGCAGCGGCGTCGCGCGGCTGAGAGAAGGCGACCGCGTCGGCGTTCCGTGGCTGCACACCGCCTGCGGCGGCTGCACGCCTTGCCGCACCGGGTGGGAAACGCTCTGCGGCAGCCAGCAGAACACCGGTTATTCCGTCAACGGCACGTTTGCGCAATACGGCCTCGCCGATCCTGACTTCGTCGGCCGCCTGCCGGCAAAGCTCGAATTCGGGCCCGCGGCCCCCATCCTTTGCGCCGGCGTCACCGTCTACAAGGGCTTGAAGGAAACCGAAGTGCGTCCGGGCGAATGGGCGCTGATCTCGGGCATCGGCGGACTCGGGCACATGGCGGTGCAATATGCCAAGGCCATGGGCATGCATGTCGCCGCCGTCGATATCTTCCCGGACAAGCTGGAGCTTGCCCGAAAAATCGGTGCCGACCTCGTCGTCGATGCGCGCGACAAGGATGCGGTCGAGCAGGTGCGAGATGCGACCGGGGGCGTGCATGGTGCCCTGGTGACGGCCGTCGCGCCCAAGGCGATGGAGCAAGCCTTCAACATGCTGCGCTCCAAGGGAACCATGGCGCTGGTCGGCCTGCCGCCCGGCCAGATGTGCCTGCCAATCTTCGATACGGTTCTGAAGCGCATCACCATCCGCGGCTCGATCGTCGGGACGCGGCAGGATCTGGAGGAATCGCTCGAGTTCGCCGGTGAAGGCAAGGTCGCCTCGCACTTCACCTGGGACAAGATCGAGAACATCAACGCCATCTTCAAGCGCATGGAGGAAGGCAAGATCGACGGTCGCATCGTGCTCGACCTCAACGGCTGATTTCGGTGTGCGTGGGACCCTCGACCTGTGAGGGCGAAAGGAAACACGCGGCAGTAACGCAAGTTTGTATGTTCCAGACCGCCCGCCGACCTATTCTGTCGCGGGCGGTTCTGTCTGCCGCCGCGGGAGATAAGAACCGAAGGAGGCTGGCATGCAGGAACCGAAAATCACGCAGGCGATGATCGACGCCTATGACGAGTACACGCATCTGACCCTCGATCGCCGTCGCTTCATGGAAAAGCTCACCGGTCTCGCCGGTTCCGCGGCTGCGGCCGCGGCGATCGCGCCGCTGCTGGCGGCCAATGGTGCCAAGGCGGAGATCGTGGCTGCAAACGACACCCGCGTGACCGGCGAGGACATCACCTATCCCGGCGCTGCCGGCGATATGAAAGGCTATCTCGTTCGTCCGGCAGAGGTGAGCGGCAAGCTGCCGGCGGTCATCGTCATCCATGAGAACCGCGGGCTGAACCCGCATATCCGCGACGTCGCGCGGCGCATGGCGCTCGAAGGCTTCCTGGCGCTGGCGCCGGATTTCCTGTCGCCTGCGGGCGGCACGCCGACGGACGAGGACAAGGCGCGCGAAATGATCGGTGCGCTCGATGCGGCGGCAACGACCGCGAATGCGGCGGCGACCGTGGCGTTTCTGGAAGGACACGCGCAATCGACCGGCAAGGTCGGCGCCATCGGCTTCTGCTGGGGCGGCGGTCTCGTCAACCGGCTCGCGGTCGGATCCCCGGATCTGAAGGCCGGCGTCGCCTATTATGGCGCGCAGCCCAAGGCCGAAGACGTGCCGAAGATCAAGGCGGCGCTGCTGCTGCACTATGCAGGCCTCGACGAACGCATCAATGCCGGCATCGACGCCTACCAGAAGGCGCTGAAAGACAATGGCAAGGACGCGACGATCTATGTCTATGAGGGCGTCAACCACGCCTTCAACAACGACACCTCGGCCGCGCGGTATGACAAGGCCGCGGCCGATCTCGCCTGGAACCGGACGGTCGAGTTCCTTAAGGCCAAGCTCGCCTGAGCGCTGCTACGCTCAGGCCGCTGCCGCCTGGAGAATATCGTCGGCGCAGCCGCTGATCGCCGCTGCGAGCGCTTCCATGTCGCGCTCGCGCGGGCTGCTGCGCCGCCAGATAAGCCCGATCTCGCGCGCCGGTTCAGGCGCGGCGAAGGGTACGATGCGAATGGAGTTGCGCGCCGCCTCGGTCGCGATCGCGATCTCGGGGATGAGCGTCATACCCATGCCGTTGGCGACCATCTGCAGGAGCGTCGTCATCGAGGTCGCGCCGAACGAGACGAGACGGCGCTTGCCGGCCGTGCTGCAGACGGCGAGCGCCTGATCGCGCAGGCAATGGCCCTCTTCGAGCAGGAGCAATTGTTCGACATCCACCTGGTCTTCAGTCAGCGGCGACATCAGGATGTTTCGCTCGTCGTCCGCCATTGCCATGTAGAAGCGGTCGGAAAAGAGCGGCTTCGTCGAAAGTCCGTCGGCCTCGATCGGCAAGGCGGCGACGACGGCGTCGAGCAGACCCTCGCCGAGATCGGCGACCAGTCTTGATGTCACCGATTCCTTCAGTTCGATCTCGATTGCCGGGTAGACCTGGCGCAGGTGCGGCACCAGCCGCGGCACGAGGTAGGGGGCAAGCGTCGGGATGACGCCGATGCGGATCCGCCCTTCGAGCGTGCCGGAACTGGCGCGCGCGCTCAACTCCAGCTGATCCACTTCAGAGAGGATGGCGCGGGTACGGGCCAAAACCTCTTCGCCCTTGCGGGTCAAGAAGACGCCGCTGCGGCTGCGCTCCACCAGCTTCACGCCCAAGTGGCTCTCCATTTCCATGATCTGGGCGGAGAGCGCCGGCTGGCTGACATGGACGAGTTCGGCCGCCTTGCCGAAGTGGCGAGCGGAGGCGAGCGCATCGAAATAGCGCATCTGTCTGAGCGTAAGCATGATAGGAAAATCTTATCGATTTTTAATTTTTATGCAATTGGAGATTATCGAAGCGCCGTGGGAAAACCCTCTTGCCAGAGCGTTCGGGCTTTGATCGCCGCGCAGTTTGCGGCCGGCTGCCGTCGGTCCTGTGCGACCACCCGGACGCGAAACCCTTTGACAGGAGGACGCGATGTCTGATCGACCCATATTGACGACGAGTGCCGGAGCCCCGGTGCCGGACAACCAGAATTCGCTGACGGCCGGCCCGCGTGGCGGTGTCATGATGCAGGACTATCAGCTTATCGAGAAGCTGTCGCATCAAAACCGCGAGCGCATTCCCGAGCGCGCCGTTCACGCCAAGGGTTGGGGCGCCTATGGCACGCTGAAGATCACCGGTGACATCTCGAAATACACCAAGGCCAAGGTTTTGCAGCCCGGCGCCGAGACGCCGATGCTGGCGCGATTCTCGACTGTTGCCGGTGAACTGGGTGCTGCCGACGCCGAGCGCGACGTGCGCGGCTTCGCGCTGAAATTCTATACGCCCGAGGGCAATTGGGACCTCGTCGGCAACAACACGCCAATCTTCTTCGTTCGCGACGCCTACAAGTTCCCGGACTTCATCCACACCCAGAAGCGCCACCCGAAGACCAACCTGCGTTCGGCGACCGCGATGTGGGATTTCTGGTCGCTGTCGCCGGAAAGCCTGCATCAGGTCACGATCCTGATGTCCGATCGCGGATGTCCGGTGTCGCCGCTGCACATGAACGGCTACGGCTCACACACCTTCTCGTTCTGGAACGACGCCGGCGAGCGCTATTGGGTCAAGTTCCACTTCAAGACCCAGCACGGCCACAAGCACTACACCAACGCCGAGGCGGCAGACGTGATCGGCCGGACGCGCGAAAGCTTCCAGGAAGCGCTCTATGGCGCGATCGAAGAGGGCAACTATCCGCGTTGGACGCTGCAGGTGCAGATCATGCCCGAGCTCGAAGCCGAGAAGACGGCCTATGATCCCTTCGACGTCACCAAGGTCTGGCCGCATGCGGATTATCCGCCGATCGAGGTCGGCGTGCTGGAGCTCAATCGCAACCCGGAGAACTATTTTGCCGAGGTCGAGAACGCCGCCTTCTCGCCGTCCAACATCGTGCCCGGCATCGGCTTTTCGCCGGACAAGATGCTGCAGGCCCGGCTGTTCTCCTATGCCGACGCCCACCGCTACCGGCTCGGAACGCATTACGAGCACATTCCGGTCAACCGGCCGAAATGCCCGGTGCATCACTATCACCGCGATGGCCAGATGAACACGTTCGGCGGCATTCAGACCGGCAATCCGAGTGCCTACTACGAGCCGAATTCGTTCAACGGCCCGGTCGAGCAACCCTCCGCGATGGAACCGCCGCTACGCATCAGCGGCGACATGGCCCGCTACGACCACCGCGAAGGCAACGACGACTACGTCCAGCCGCGTGCGCTCTTCAACCTCTTCGATGCCGGCCAGAAGGCGCGCCTGTTCTCCAACATCGCCGCGGCGATGGGCGGCGTGCCGGGGCCGATCGTCGAGCGCCAGCTTGCGCACTTCAAGCGCGTCCACCCGGACTATGAGGCCGGTGTGCGCGCCGCCCTTCACGCGGCCCACGGCTACGAAGCCGACGCCGTCGGCGCGGCAGCCGAATAGACTGGTATCGAGTTCGGCCGCGTGCTGATCTCTGGACAAAAAAAGGCCACGCACCGGCTTGGTGCGTGGCCTTTTCCGCTTTCTGCAGCTCTTACCAGCCCGGCAGCATATGGCTCTGCCGGAGGCGCGGATAACGCGGGAAGCCCTTGATGTCGGCCTCGAGGTCGTCGTTGGCGCTGATCGGCGTGATGTTGTCGAGGCAGGCGGTGATGTGGTTGCTGATCGCGTTCGAAAGCGAGGGCGAAAGGCCCGGACGTTTCATGATGCCGATCTGCACCGGCGCCAAGGCCGGGAAGCCGTCCGCAAGCGTCAGCACCTTCATGCCGGGACGAAGCGCCGATTCCGGCAGGACAGAGACGGCCATGCCGGCCAGCACAGCGGCGGCGACGACCGTCGACGACCAGCTGGTGAACAGGATCTGGTACTCCCGACCCGTCGCATCGAGTGCGGCACAGGCCGCCTGGCGCCACAGACAGTCGCGCCGGCCGACAGCAAGCGGGATCGGTGCGTTCTCGGGCAGCGGGTGGTTGATCGAGCTCACCCAGCAGAGCGGTTCGGTCCGCACCACGTCCGACGCGCGGGCACGCGGATTGTGCGTGACGAGCGCGATGTCGAGGTCGCCCTTGGCCATCTTCTCGGCGAGGTCCACGGAGGGCTCGCAGATGATGTAAAGCTCGACATTCGGATGCGTCTTGGCAAAACGCATGATGATCTCGGGCATGTAGCGGTCGGCGTAATCGTCTGGCGTGCCGATCCGGAGCGTGCCTTCGAGGCGATTGTCGTCGAAGGAAGCGATCGCCTCGTTGTTGAGGCGGATCATCCGGCGCGCGAAATTGAGCAGCCGGTCGCCTTCGACCGTGAGCCGGTTGCCGCGGCCGTCCTTCATGAACAGCGCCTTGCCGATGCGCTCTTCCAGGCGGCGCATCTGCATGGAAACGGCGGATTGGGTCTTGAAGACCCGGTCGGCCGCCTTGGTGAAGCTGCCCGTATCGGCGATCGCGACAAAGGTCTGGAGCTGATCGATATCAAGGGGTGCGGACATGGCCGTAATGCATCCATAAGATTGTTTGATGAATATCATTAAAAACATTCGTTGGACTGATCAATAAGGATTTGCGATCTATCGGAGGCAAATTCATCGATCCCCGGCCGGCAATTTCGCCGGCGAATCCCAAACTCTTTGGCCCGCCCCTGCGTTTGATCTCCCCGCAGGGGATGGGCCTCTTCGTGCCTGAAAGGAGAAATTGTCATGCGCACGACACAGCACGCCCTCGATCTCGACCTCGTTGCCGGAACGCAGTCCTATGCCTCCCGCGCCGTCGGCGTGACAGGCATGCTAACGTCCGTATGGCAGCTCCTCCGAAATCGCTATGCGATCGGCCGTCTGAACGACCTGGATGACCGCCAGCTCCTCGACATGGGGCTGAAACGCGAAGATGTGCGCGAGGCGATTACCTCGCCCTTCTTCGACAATCCGGCGAGTTACCTGACACGCGCGTCGCGAAACCGGGCGAGCCTCTTCTACAAAGGGGCCCGCCACGACTGATCGTCCCCAATGGCGCATCCCGCCGCTTGAGATGTGCCAGTCGAGCATGATCCGCGAAAGCCTGCCGCCGCCGCGGGTCATGCTGCGAAATTCGGTGCCGCTGACCTCAACGGTCGCGCGCCCAAACGTTCCCCGCAGGGTAGAGCCAATAGACCCTGCCGCTTGGCCCGGTGCATGACCAAGACATGCACCGGGCCTTTTTCTTTCCGAAGCTGTTCGAAACAACGCGCTGACGCCCGCACTTGCAGGCGATCGCAGCGTCCGATGGAGGCGCGGGGTGTGCTGACAGGGAGGCTTGGCCTCAGCTCTTCGTGCCGGGGCCGGTCTTGTAAAGGTCGAACAGCGCCTCGACGTTCTTCTGGTATTCTTTCTGCATCTCCAGCCCGGTGTCGAACATGCTGTTCATGACCTGGGAGAATTGAGCCAGCGCCGGATTGTCGGGTGCCGGCTTCTGCGCGCCGGCGGCACCCGCCTGCATCATGTCCTGAAACGCCTTGACGAAGGGGTTGTCGGCAAAGACGTCGGCTGTCTTCGGCTTCTCTTCCTTCTTCGGGGCCATGCCGAAGAAGCCCTGCATCGCCTGGGTGAAGGGGTTGTCGAACGGGTTCGGCTGCGGTTCCGGCTTCTTGGCGAAACCGGCCGCTTCCATCCATTGCCGCATCGCGGTCGCCATCGGGTTGTTGGCAAAGGCATCGCTTGCGGCAGCAAATTGCCCGGTTGTCTGCTTGAACAGCCCGCCCATCAGCGTATCGGCCATCACGGGCAGCATCTGCTTGTAGATCTCCTGGCTGACGCCGGTGACCTGGGCCGCCTGCGCGGCGATCGCGCGCGACATTTCCTTCGAGCCGAACAGTTGCCCGAGAACGCCGTTGCCGTCGGCCATGCCCTGCGGCGTGAAGGCCTGGCTCATGTCTTCGAAGTATTTGGCGTAGTTGCCGCTGCCGAGCGCCGTCAGCAAGGCGCCGAAGTCGTAGGGGTTGGCGGTGTTGCGCTTGAAAGCCGCCGAGAAGGCCGGCAGCAGCGCCGCTGTCGCCTTCGTCATCTGCTCCTGGGCGATGCCGAACTGTTGCGCCATCAGCTCGATGGCCTTGCCGTTCTGCGCCTGCGCGAACATGTCGAAAAGCGGTGCCATCCCAGTTCCCCTTTATGGACGCGCGGCGCTCTAAGCGACGCATATCCTTGCACTATAACGGGAAATCAGGGACTGGGAACCGCTTTTTGAGAGGGCCGCGACGAGCGCCGCGCCCCTGTCCGGGCCTTAATACTGGTACTCGGCAAAGACCGGGTCTACGGAGCCGTTCCAGCGGCCATTGTAGAGCGCCAAAAGGTCTTCCGCGAGCGTTGCCTTCTTGGCCAGCACCTCGTCGAGCGGCGCCAGGAACTGGCTTTCGTCGATACCATCGCCGTTCAGCCTGTTGCGGCGCTTCAGACCGCCGCGCGAAATGGAGATGACCTCGCGGGCAACGTCGTAAAGCGTGCCGGTGCGGAACTTGGCGGCAAGCGCCTGAGCCGGCACGGCGTTGCGCATGGCGCTCACCTCTTCGAAGGTCCAGTCGCGCGTCAGTGCCTCGGCGGCGTCGAGTGCCTCGCGGTCGTAGAGCAGGCCGACCCAGAAGGCCGGCAGCGCGCAGATCCGCCGCCACGGGCCGCCATCGGCGCCGCGCATTTCGAGGAAGCGCTTCAGGCGCACGTCGGGGAACAGCGTCGAGAGATGGTTGGTCCAGTCGCCCATGTTCGGCTGCCAGTCGGCGACCTCGCCCTTGAGTGCGCCGCCCATGAACTGGCGGAAGGTGATGTGGGTGCAATCGTGGTAGTGGCCGTCGCGCACGACGAAGTACATCGGCACGTCGAGCGCCCACTCCACGTAGTCGGCAAAACCGAAATCGGGACGGAAGGCGGACGGCAGCAGGCCGGCGCGCTGGTTGTCGGTGTCGCGCCAGATGTCGCCGCGCCAGGAGAGAAGCCCGTTCGGCTTGCCGTCGGTAAAGGGCGAGCTTGCAAACAGCGCGGTCGAGAGCGGCTGCAGCTTCAAGGACACCTGCATCTTGCGGCGCATGTCCTCTTCCGAGGAGAAGTCCAGGTTCACCTGGATCGTGCAGGTGCGATACATCATGTCGAGGCCCTGGGTGCCGACCTTCGGCATGTAGCGGCTCATGATGCCGTAGCGCGATTTCGGCATGCGCGGGGTCTCATCAAAGGTCCACTTGGGGCTGCCGCCGATGCCGAGGAAGCGGATGCCGAGCGGCTCGGCGACTTCGCGCAGCACCGCCAGATGCTGGTTCGATTCCTTGCAGGTCTGGTGCAGGTTTTCGAGCGGCGCGCCGGAAAGTTCGAACTGTCCACCCGGTTCCAGCGAGATCGCGCCATTGCCCGACTGTTCGGCAAGGCCGATGATGTTGCCTTCGTCGATGATCGGTTCCCAGCCGCTTTTCGCCGCCATGCCGTTCAGAAGCGCCTGGATGCTGGCCTCGCCGAAATAGGGGACGGGGCTGTTGTCCGCCTTAAAGAAGGCGAACTTTTCGTGCTCCGTGCCGATCCGGAACCGCTCCTCCGGTTTCGAACCTTCTGCCA
>Ga0209256_1000174_pt1 | contig 128117 bp, 133 predicted proteins | sample AraplaCol_mCL_r2_2_FD_184270 | JGI IMG/M metagenome (GOLD analysis project Ga0209256, IMG submission 184270) | Arabidopsis root microbial communities from North Carolina, USA - plate scrape MF_Col_mCL_r2 (SPAdes) (version 3) | ecosystem: Host-associated > Plants > Roots > Endosphere | place... | reverse complement strand
AAGCTGGCGTGAGGGCCATGAACGACGCCGAAATCTCATTCAAGGTCGATTCGAGCATGCATTTGTTCAACCCTTGTAGCCCGCACGCGCTCAAATCGCGCTCGTTCGCCTGTTGTTCAGACCTTCCTTAGAGCTCGGACATCGGCCGCGCTGGGCCGAGTGGCAGCGGCATAGTTCGGACCGGATGGATTTTGAAGACGGGTTCGGATGTTCCCGAACTCGCAACCCTGTTCGTAAAGTAACGCCATGAAGTTCCGTATCAACGAGTCAATTCGATTGACCGCGCCGATCCACTCGGCATTGCTGGAAGCTAGCGCGATCGGCTTGATCGTCGAGATTTTTCTCGAACCTGAAGAAACATACGAAATCGAGTTCTCCGATGAACGCGGTGCGACCACCCACCAGCTGCTGCTTCATCCTCATGAAATCCAGCGCCTCGAATCCTGATGTGATTTTGCAATGACCTGATCAAAATCGGTCGCACGCTATTCCACCGGTCATGCCGCACAAAACGTCCACGGCCCATGGCTAACGCGGACTCGCTCGGATGCAAACAGGGCCTTGAGTATCTGGAGACTTGGACAATGATCTGGTTTGACGCTGCGCTGGAACAGGATGTTGGCGCAGAACCCCTGCGCCGCGGTCTGTCGACCCTCCTTGAGGTCAATTGCGACGCCGTGAAGTTGGTGCACGACATCACCGAGATGAGAAGTGATGATCCTGCTACGTGCCTGGTCGATTCGCGATCAGGAGAAGCGTTCTCCCAGATCATTTCTATCTATCTGACGATCCCCATCCCCGAGCGCGGCATTCTGGATGGTGCCAGTCGTCTGGCGAAACTGCTTCAGGTCCGACTGCTGCTGGCCGATGACGAGAGCCAGGATCCGTACGCGTTCATCCTCGTGTCAACGGCAGGATCGATGACCAAGGTTGAAGTGGATGCAGAGGAACTGGATTTGAACAACCGCTACACCCAATGGCAATTCAGCCAGCACGTGACAGCGCAGTCATTGGCCGCACGTCCCGAACCTGACAAGAGCCACCAGCCAGGTCTTGTCAGGCGTCCCGATCCGGATCCGGATAAACCAGCGGCCCCAGCACCCCGCGATTGAAGGGCTTCCACTGTCCCTCCGGCTGCGCCAGCCGGTCCGCCACCGCATAGAGCACCGCCGGGTGCGCGCCCAGTCCAAGGTGGCTGGCGATGACTTCGATGTTCTCCGACTGCGGGCCGGTCTTCTCGATGCTGCAGCGCCATGCGACGACGCCGTCGGTGCGGCTGAAGATCGAGGTGGTGGGCACGGGCGGCGTGGGCTGCACGAACTTCATGCGACGCGGGTCGTGCGAGCTCTGGCCGCTCACGCCTTCGTACACGCGCCATGCGTTGGTGGCGCGCGGGCTGCCCGAGAAGGGGCTGCCCAGGGTGATGACGTCGCGGATCATGTGTGAGTACGACGAGGCCAGCATGCGTGCGTACACGCCGCCGAGGCTCCAGCCGATGATGCTGACCTTCTGGCCGCTCTCACCGTGCAGCTTCTTCAGCAGCTCGACCATGCCCTGCTCCACGCCCTCGCGCGGGCCGAAGTTGCGTCCCTGGCCCCAGCCGTGGGCGTCGTAGCCGCGGCTGCAGAGGTAGCGGCGCAGCAGCAGCGTGGAGCCGTCGCCGGCCACCAGGCCCGGCAGCACCAGCACCGGGTGCCCGTCGCCGCGCGGCGTGAGCTGCAGCAGCGGCCACATGGCGAGGCCCGCCCCGGTCTCCCACAGCGCGCGGCCCTCGGCCAGCAGCAGCAGGCGCGACGGCGGGGTGAGGTCTTCCTTGGCGTAGGTGGCGGTAGCGCTGGTCATGATGGATGGCTCCTTTGTGGTTCTTGTATCTGCTTCAGAACGAAGGTGAGGCCGGCAAAGCGAATGCCCCGTCGGACGGCAGCGACATTTATCCGAGGTATTTGGCCCTCAGGTAATCGAGGTAAGCCCTCGATTCGCCGGAAACATACGGGGAAACCAGCGTGAGCGTGTAGAAGGCCGCAAGGCCCGGGTCGGCCTGCGCCAGCGCCTCGCGCCCCGGCACCAGCCGCTCGAACGAGAGCCAGCAGGTGGTGGTGAACACCATCTGCAGCGCCAGGATGCGGGCCTGCTCGGCACTGGTCTCGATGACGCCCGAGGCCACGAGGCTCTCGCACAGCGTCTGCGCGGCCAGCAGGTTCTGCGCGGTGAGGGCCTGCGCGCGCTGGCCCAGCGCCGGGTACTCGCTGGCCAGGAAGGCCATGTCGCGGTAGATGAAGCGGTATTCGTCGATGGCCTCGAAGCGCAGATGCAGCGCGAGCCAGAGGTCGTCGATGGCCGCGATGGAGGCCGACGAGCCGTTCAAGGCCTCCAGCCGCTGCTCGAAGCGCCGGAACAGCCATTCGACGATGAGCTGCTTGGCCTTGAAGTGGTAGTGCAGGTTGCCCGGGCTGATGCCCAGCTCGGCCGCGATCTTGTGGGTCGACACGGCCGCGAGACCTTGCGCATTGAAGAGCGCCAGGCTGGCCTGCAGGATGCGGTCGCGCGTGGTGTTGGAGCTGGCCACAGGCGGCTTGCTACGTTGCCTGCCGTTCAGCGCTTGCCGCGCCCGCGGGATGTGCCTGCGCCCGCGCCCGTGCCGGTGCCGGCTTCGAGCTGCGCCACGCGCTCGCGCAGCCTGGCCACCTCGTCGCGCAGGGCCCGCACCTCGGCCGCGTCGGGCATGCCCAGGCGTTGCATGGCGGTGGCGACGCGCTGGTCGAACACGTCCTCGAACTTGCGGATGCCGAAGCTGTCGAGGCCCAGGCTCGGCACCTTGCCCTGCCCGATGCCGAGCAGGCCTTCGATCACGTTGGCCTGGCGCTTGGCGACGTCGTTGCGCACGTTGTCCAGCGCCTTGAGGCCGGCGCGCAGCAGGCCCTCGGCCTTGCTGCCCGTCTGCTCCGCCGCCTTCTTCGCGGCGGGGGCCTTCTTCTTCGCGGCCGGCGCCGTCCTGGCCGCCTTCGCGGGCGCCGCCCTCTTCTTCAACCTTGCAGTTTCGTCGGGACGGGTGGCCATTCGGTACTCCAGATGCCGGAAGAAAAATGAAAAGGGGCGCCATGCGCCCCAGGATCAGGCCGCCTTGCGGGCAGCAGCGCGGCGAACCGGCTTCTTGGCGGCGGCGGCCTTGGCCTTCACCGTGCGGACCGGCCTGGCGGCTTCTTCGGCGCCGTTCACGCGGGCTTCGATCTGCTTGGTGCCGGCGGCGATGCGGTCGGCGATCTGCACCGAGACGGTGGCCAGCGGCTGGTTCAGCGCGCCGAGGGCATTGATCACCGAGGTGGCGACCGGCGATTCGACGCGGGCCACGCGGCCGGCGACGGCTTCGATGCCGCTGGTGGTGCCGGCGGCGACGCGGTCCATCACCGAGACGATGCGGCCGGTGTCGATATCCACGCGGTTGGCCAGGAAGCCGTTGATCTTCTCCTGCGCGCCGATCAGGTTGGCCTTGACCTGCTCGCTCACCAGCGGGAGCCGGCGGCTGCCGAGGAATTCGCTGTAGCGCGAAGCGGCGCCGCCCAGCAGGCGGTGCACGCCGGCGCGATAGGCGCCGACCAGGGTCTTGCCCGCGTCGTTGTACTGGCCGACGACGTGGACGGCAGCGGAGGCGATGGAGGTTTGCGTGGACATGATGAAGATTTCCTTGAAGTTGATGGGCTTCGCGAAGGAAACAGAGGGACTGGATCAGTCGCGATGGGCCTATCTTCTTCCAGGGGGCCTAGGCCTGGAAAACTAGAACGGTCGGAAAACTAGTCCAACTGCCCCAATTTTCTTGCCGGGCCCGCCCCCTTGTGCCGGTCAGGCCGCCGCGGCCCTGGGCGCAGCGCCCGGGGATCGCTTGGCCGGGGCGGCCTTTCGGGCAGGAGCCTTGGGCGCGGCCTTCTTGGCAGGGGCCTTGGCCGGTGGCTTGGCGGCCACCTTGGCTGCCGCTTTCACGGGTGCCTTCTTCGCCGCGACCTTGACCGGGGCCCTCTTGCGAGCGGCTGGCTTCTTCTTTGCGGCGGCAACGGGCATGGCTTCGGCCTCGTCGTCCGAGGGCTCCGCCACCGTCTTCGGCGGCACCGGAGCGGGCGCGGCGCCGGCTGCGGCCGGGTGCTTCTGCGTGAGCTCCATCAGCAGCTTGTGCTCGGCCAGCATGTAGTCGCCGATCTCCGTGATGTCGGGCACGGCGCGGCGGCAGGCGATCAGGCCGTAGTCCATGCGGCCGTTGTAGCTCTGCACCGTGACGTTGAGGGCCGTGCCGTGGCTGGCGATGGACACCGGGTAGTAGCAGGTGACCAGCGCGCCCGCGAAGTACATCGGGAAGGGCGCGCCCGCCACGTTGGAGATGGCGACGTTGGCCGCCGGCGGCAGCAGGTTGACGATGCCCGAGCGCCCCACCATCGACGCGATGCCCGACACCAGCCAGGGCGCGGCGAAGGTCGGAAAGTCGTCGAGGATCACCGCCTTGAAGCGGTTCATGGTCGACTTGGAGCTGGTCGACGAGGCGTTGATGGCCTTCAGCCGCTGGATCGGGTCGGTGATGTCGCTGGCCAGGCTCACCAGGATCATGCTGGCCTGGTTGTTCGCCGTGTCGTCGCCCGCCTCGCGCAGGCTCACCGGCACGCCGGCCACCAGGGGCTTGCCCGGCAACTCGTTGTTGTCGGCCAGGTAGTGGCGCAGCGCGCCCGACACGGTGGCCAGCACCACGTCGTTGAGCGACACGCCGAAGTGCTTGGCGATGTACTTGGTCTCGGCCAGCGAGATGGTGCGCCCGGCGAAGGTGCGCTGGTTGGTGATCGACACGTTGAGCGAGGTGCGCGGCGCGAAGAGGTTGAACTTCTTCGGCGCGGCGGCCGCGTCCTTCTCGGCCGCCTTCTCGTCGGGCCTGGCAAGTCCGCTGATGGCGCGCGCGATGGCGGGCGCCATCTTGAAGAGCTTCACGTACTGCTGCGCAGTGTTGCGCAGCGCCGCGGTAGCGAGTTCGGCCATGCCCAGCTGGTAGTTGTTGCCGCGCGGGCGCGAGCGCGGCGGCTTCACCACGCGGCCCGTGGCCTCGAGGTCGAAGATGGCCTTGCCCACTTCCACGCCGGCCTGCCCGTCGATGCCCGCGTGGTGCACCTTGGTGTAGAGCGCCACCTGGCCGCTCTTGAGGCCGTCGATGATGTAGAACTCCCACATCGGGCGGCTGCGGTCGATGAGCGACGAATGCAGCCGCGCCACGTACTGCTGCAACTGCCGGTTGGTTCCGGGCTTGGGCAGCGTGATATGGCGCACGTGGTAGTCGAGGTCGATGTCGTTGTCTTCCACCCAGACCGGATTGGTCATGTCGAAGGGCATCAGCGCGAGCTTGCGCGTGAACACGTCGGCCAGGTGGATGCGGCTGGCCATGAACTTCTTGGCGTCCTCGTAGAAGTCGCCCGTGTAGCCCTTGGGCAGGTCGAGCACGTTGAGCGAACCCACGTGCATCGGCATTTCCGGCGTTTCCAGGTGCAGGAAGGTGGCATCAAGACCGCTCAGGTGTTTCATGTGTAGTGTCTCCTTGGTGGGGCATGAGCCGCTTGGCAGGATACCGTGCGCATCGCGTTCCCGGGCCCTCCCTTATTCAGTGTTTCCACCGAGGGCAGGCACCGGCGCGACAGGGGTTTGCCCCAGTAATTCCAAAGTACGGATACTGAAAAAGGCACCGCAACAACTGCTCACAAGACGCGGTGTCTTTCACGGCGCCTCCGTACACTGGGGCCATGACATCCAGCCTCCCCCCGCAGCAGCATCAGCAACAGGACGAAGACGAGAACCTCTGGCTAGAGGACATCGATGGCGAGAAGCAACTGGCCTGGGCGCGTGCCCAGAACGCCATCACGGTTCAGGCCTACGCGCAGTCGCCTGCGTTCGAGGCGCTCCAGCAGGGCATCCTCGAGGTGCTCGACTCCGACGAGCGCATTCCGATGGTCCGCAAGATCGGCCCGCGCTTCTTCTACAACTTCTGGCGCGACAAGGAAAATCCGAAGGGCATCTGGCGCCGCACCACGCTCGACGAGTACCGCAAGCCCCGGCCCGAATGGGAGACCGTGCTCGACATCGACGCACTGGCCGCGGCCGAGGGCGAGAACTGGGTCTGGCACGGCGCCGACTGCCTGGAGCCCGAGTACAGGCGCTGCCTGATCTCGCTGTCGCGCGGCGGCGCCGACGCCGACGTGGTGCGCGAGTTCGACCTGGAGGCGAAGCAATTCGTGCCCGGCGGCTTCTCGCTGCCCGAGGCGAAGAACCACGTGGGCTGGAAGGACATCGACCACCTCTACGTAGCCACCGACTTCGGCCCCGGCTCCATGACCAGTTCCAGCTACCCGCGCATCGTGAAGCAATGGCGGCGCGGCACGCCGCTGGAGAGTGCGGTGACGGTGTACGAGGGCCTGCACGAGGACATGTCCGTGAGCGCCTGGCGCGACAACACGCCCGGCTTCGAGCGCGACTTCGTCTCGCGCCAGATGGACTTCTACGAGAGCGAGACCTGGCTGCGCGGCACCGACGGCAAGCTCGTGAAGATCGACGTGCCCGACGATTGCGACACCGACATCACGCGCGAATGGCTGCTCGTCGAGCCGCGCGAGGACTGGACCGTGGGCGGCGCCACCTACAGGGCGGGCTCGCTGCTGGCCGCGAAGTTCGACGACTACATGGCCGGCAGCCGCACGCTCACGGTGCTGTTCGAGCCCGACGACACCACCGCGCTCGACGACTACTCGTGGACGCGCAACCACCTGATCGTCAACGTGATGCACGACGTGGTGAACCAGCTCGAGGTGCTCACGCCGCCCGCGGACGGCAAGGGCCCGTGGAAGCGCGAGAGACTGGGCGGCGCGCCCGCGCTCTCGACCATCGCGGCGGGCGGCATCGACGAGGACGAGAACGACGACTACTTCCTCACCGTGAGCGGCTTCCTGCAGCCGACCACGCTCTACATCGGCACCATCGGGCAGGGAGAGCCGCAGGTGATCAAGGACAGCCCCTCCTTCTTCGACGCCTCGCGCCATCGCGTAAGCCAGCACTTCGCCACCTCGAAGGACGGCACGCGCGTGCCCTACTTCGAGATCGCGCCGAAGGACCTGAAGGCCGACGGCACCAACCCCACGCTGCAGTACGCCTACGGCGGCTTCGAGATTCCGCTGCAGCCCGCCTACAGCGGCAGCATCGGCCGCGCATGGCTGGACCAGGGCGGCGTGTACGTCGTCGCCAACATCCGCGGCGGCGGCGAGTACGGCCCGCGCTGGCACCAGGCCGCGCTGCAGGAGAACCGGCTGCGCACCTGCGAGGACTTCGCGGCCGTCTCCGAGGACCTCATCGCCCGCGGGATCACCTCGCCCGCGCACCTGGGCGCCATGGGCGGCAGCAACGGTGGCCTGCTGATGGGCAACATGCTCACGCTGTACCCGCACCTGTACGGCGCCATCGTGAGCGAGGTGGCGCTGCTGGACATGCGCCGCTACACGCACCTGTCGGCGGGCGCCTCATGGATCGCGGAGTACGGCGACCCCGACCAGCCCGAGGAGTGGGAGTTCATCCGCACCTTCTCGCCCTACGAGAACGCGAAGCCGGGGCTGGCCTGTCCGCCGGTGCTCTTCACCACGTCCACGCGCGACGACCGCGTGGGCCCGGTGCATGCGCGCAAGATGCACGCGAAGATGAAGGCGCTGGGCTACGACAGCAGCTTCTACGAGAACCTGGAAGGCGGGCACAGCGCGGCAACGGACAACAAGGAATCCGCCTTCATGGACGCGCTGGGCTACGCATACCTGTGGCGACACCTGAGGAATTGAAATGAGCAATGCCAACGTCACCCTCGAACTGATCGGCGCGCCCACCGACGTAGGCGCCAGCGTGCGCGGCGCGGGCATGGGCCCCGACGCGCTGCGCGTGGCGGGCCTGCCCGAGGCGCTCGCGCGGCAGGGCTATGCGGTCGTCGACCGCGGCAACCTCGCGGGGCCGGCCACGCCCTGGACGCAGCCGCCGAGCGGGCTGCGGCATCTCGACGAGGTGATCGCCTGGAACCGCTCGGTCTACCAGGCCATCGACACGGCGCTGGGCGCCGGCCACGTGCCGCTGATGATGGGCGGCGACCACTGCCTGGCCATCGGCTCGATCAGCGCGGTGGCATGGCATGCGCGCAAGCGCGGCAAGAAGCTGCGCGTGCTGTGGCTCGATGCGCACTCCGACGTCAACACCGAGGCCACCAGCCCCAGCGGCAACCTGCACGGCATGCCGGTGTCGTGCCTGCTGGGCCACGGACCCTCGGCGCTCACGGGCTGGAGCGGCGAGCGCGCGGCGCTGCAGCACGACTCGATCCGCTTCATCGGCATCCGCAGCGTGGACGGCGACGAGAAGGAAGCCATCCGCACGCTGGGCCTGAACGTGTTTGACATGCGCCACATCGACGAGCACGGCATGCGCACCACCATGACCGAGGCGCTGCAGGACGTCGACGAGGACACCCACCTGCACGTGAGCTTCGACCTCGACTGCCTCGACCCCGCCGACGCGCCCGGCGTGGGCACCGGCGTGCGCGGCGGGCCCACCTACCGCGAGATGCAGCTGTGCATGGAAATGATCGCCGACACCGGGCGGCTCGGTTCGCTCGACGTGGTGGAGCTGAACCCGGCGCTCGACGTGCGCAACCAGACGGCCGAGGTGGCCGTGGAGCTCATCGAGAGCCTGTTCGGCAAGTCGACGCTGGTGAGGTAGAAAAGCTCAGGGCCGCTCGACCTGCGCCGCCTTGGCGCGCGTGCTGTAGCCCTGGTAGGCCGGCAGCGCGACGGCAGCGAGGATGCCGAGCACCGTGATCACCGGCAGCAGCCACGCGCCGATCAGCACGCCGATGCCGTTGGGCGGCGGCGGCGCGCCGAAGCGGTTGCGGCCCTTGGTGCCCGACTTGAAGACCCAGATCAAGGCGACGAACGGAATCAGCGCCAGGAACAGCATCCAGCCCGACCAGTCCATGTCGTGCGAGCGCTGGATGCCCGTCAGCACGTAGAAGACCAGGTACGGAATCGCCAGCAGGAAGGTCAGCCCGCCGATCACGCCCTCGGAGCGCGCGAGGCCGGTGAAGCCGAGGATGCCGCCCATCACCGCGGCTGCGATGATGAAGATGATGTACGAAAAAAGCGTGTACGCCAGGAAGCGCGCCCGGCCGATGCGGCCCTTGGCGGACCACAGCTTCACGGGCTGCACGGCATCGGAGCCGCCCTCGTACACGTCGGCCACCGTGGAGCGGGGCGCGGCGTACGGATTGGGATTGGTGAAATCGGTCGTCATGTGCTTCTCTCTCCTCTGATTTATGAAGAACCCATTGTGGGCAAAGACCTTTACAAAAGGCCAGCCCTTTTGACCGCGTGGTACCGATTCACCAACGCCACGGCGAGGTCGGCCGGCTCCACGTCGACCGACAGCGGGTCGTTGCCCACCACGCGCGCAAAGGCATCGCGGCGCGACTGCTCGAACAGGTGCGCCGCCGCCACGTCGACCGCGTCGCGCGCATGCACCAGCGGCTGGCTGGCGATGTGGCCGAGCACGCGTTCGCGCAGGCTCGCGACCAGCACGAGGTGCTTGCGGCGCAGCAGCTTGATGGCGGGGCGCAGCTCGGCCGCGTCCTCGTCGCGGAAGTTGGTGAGCACTATGACCAGCGCGCGCCGCTTCTGCACGCGCAGCAGCTCCTGCGCGGCCAGCAGGTAGTCGGAATGGGTGGCGCCGGGCTGGATGTCGTGCAGCCGGTTCATCAGCGCGTTGAGCGTGGCGCTGCCCTTGCGCGGGGCGAAGTCGCGGCGCTCTTCGGGCGGGCAGCCGAAAGTCATGGCACCGACCTCGTCGCCCTCCTTCAGCGCGACGTAGCTCAGCAGCATCAGCGCGTTGAGGGCTTCGTCGAAGTGGCTGTTGTTGGCCTGCTGCTGCACCAGCGCGCCTTCGTCGGCGCGCATGCGGCGGCCGCAGTCGAGCAGGAACAGCACGCACTGGTCGCGGTCGTCCTGGAACTCGCGCACGATGGGCCGGCGCTGGCGCTGCGTGGCCTTCCAGTCGATGTGGCGCAGCGAGTCGCCGGTCTTGTAGTCGGCGAGCTGCCGGAAGTCGGTGCCCAGCCCGCGCTGCGCGTATGTCTTGATGCCGATCTGCGCCAGCCGCCGGTCGCCCGAGAGCCAGGCATAGCGCGCGAGCGCGGCGAAGTTCGGGTACACGCGCAGCCGGCGCGGCTCGCCGAGCGTCTGCCGCACTTCGAAGCAGCCGAGGCGGGTGCGCCAGCGCAGCTGGGTGGCGCCGAACTGCGCCACGCCGCGCTGCGTGGCGGTGGCCGTGTAGCGGATCGCGACGCGCGAGAGCGCCGGCACCACGTGCTCCTGCGGCAGGCCCTCGAAGGCGAAGTGCGTGTCGAGCTCGTCGAACACCGACACCCGCCAGGCCTGCGCGCCTTCGTTCACCAGCGTGAGGGTGAGCACCGTGGGCACGCCCAGCGAGAACGCGCCCGGCAGGTTGCGCTCGATGCGCAGCGGCGCGGCCCGCCAAAGCCGCAGGCTCTGCCAGAAATCGGCGCCCGCCAGCACGAAGCCGAGCGCCAGCAGCACGCCCGCCACGACGGCGACGTAGTCCACCGGCACGCCAAGCAGCAGCGCCACCGTGGCGACGACGCCGAGGCCGGCCAGCGCCAGCACGGGCGCGCGCGCGGGGATCGGGATGGCAGCTCGCATCCGCGCTGGGCTTACAGCCTTGGAGCTTCGACGCTGTCTCGCGCGGCACGCAGCAGCGTGTCGACGCTCAGGCCTTCGAGCTGCGCATCGGGCGAGATCATCACGCGGTGCCGCAGCGCCGGCAGCGCCTGGCGCGCCACGTCGTCGGGCGTGATGAAGTCGCGCCCGGCCATCAGCGCGGCGGCGCGGGCGGCGCGCACCAGCGCCATGGTGCCGCGCGGGCCGGCACCCGACGAAAGCCCCGGCCAGTCGCGCGTGGCGCGCGCGATGCGCACCGCGTAGTCGATCACGCGCTCGTCGGCCTGCACCAGGCAGGCCAGCCGCTGCAGCTCGAGCACCTGCGCCTCGTCGAGGCAGGGGCGCACGGCTTCCAGCGGAAACTGGTTGCCCGCGCGCTGCCGCGTGGTGAGCTGCACGATGGCGTTCTCCTCGCTGTGGCTCGGAAAGCCGATGTCGATCTTCAGCAGGAAGCGGTCGAGCTGCGCTTCCGGCAGCGGATAGGTGCCCTCGGTGTCGATCGGGTTCTGCGTGGCCATCACCATGAAAGGGCGCGGCAGCGCCATGGCCTTGCCTTCGAGCGTGACCTGGTACTCCTGCATGACTTCGAGCAATGCGCTCTGGGTCTTGGCCGGGGCGCGGTTGATTTCGTCGGCCAGCAGCAGGTTGGTGAACACCGGGCCCTGGTGCACCCGCAGGGTGCCGAGGCTGCCGTCGCCGCGCGATGCGATGTCGAGCACCGCGTGGCCGGTGACGTCGGAGGGCATCAGGTCGGGCGTGAACTGCACGCGCGAGTAGCGCAGCGTCATGGCCTGCGCGAGCGCCCGCGCGAGCAGGGTCTTGCCCAGCCCCGGCACGCCCTCGATCAGCACGTGGCCCGAGGCCACCAGCGCCACCAGCGTCTGGTCGACCGCCTCGAGCTGGCCGACCACGGCCTGGCCGACCTCGGCGCGCAGAGTCTGCAGCCACTGGGCCGCACGCGTCAGTTCTTCGGGTTGGATGGCTTGCATGGGCGTCTCTCGGTTCAGGATGAGGAAGAGGAAGGTGATGAAGAAGAAGCCCGCGGCGTGAACGGCCCGTTCGCGTCGAGCCGGCGGCGCGCGGTCTCGAGCACTTCCAGGTCGATCGCCATCGCGCCGGCGTGGCGGGTGCGGGCCCCGTCCATCGCGCGCAACAGCATCGCCGGCTCCAGCCCCGTTGCCTGCGCGATGGCGGCTGCTCGCGCCGTTGCATCGCGAAACGCGTAGCCGCGCAGCTGCCGGCGAGCCGATTCGTCGAGCGCGCGCAGCTGCGCAACGTGCAGCGCGCCCGGGCCGTGCGCATGCAGGAAACCGGCGGTGCCGCGCACCTGCTCGGCCATGGAGCGCCGGTGCGTGCCGGCCGAAGGCGCCAGCGGCCCGAAGCGCACGGCCGCGCGCCAGAGCGCGGCGAGCAGCGCCAGCAGCCCCACGACCATTGCCACCCAGCCCTTCTGCCAGAGCCACAGCATGAAGGGCTCGCGCGCCTCCTCGGCGACGAACCAGATCTCGGCACCGCCGCGCGCCTGCACCGCCGCGGCGGCGAACAGCGCGTTGTCGCCGCGCAGGAGGCTGTCGTTGTGCCAGAGGCCCCAGGGCATCACGGTGACGGTGCCGCGCCCGACGCCGACGCGGATCGCCTCGGTGCCGCGCGAGCCGGTCGCGGTCCACAGCGCGGGCGGCTGCTTGTCGGCGGGCCGGTAGCGCGAGGGCGACCACCATGTGCAGAGCCGGTAGATGCGTCCGTCGGCGAAGCTCGCGGGAACCGTTGCGGGCTCGTTCACCGTGTGGCAGTCCGCGTCCCTGGCGGACGGGTCGGGAATGCGCGGGATGCCCGATTTCCGCCTCTTCTTCGGCTCGGGCGTTTCCTTCTCGTTCTTTTCTTCCGATGCAGGCGGCTTCTCGCGCACCAGCGGCAGCCAGTCTTCGAGCTGGTCGCCGCCGACCAGGTAGCCCGGCATCACGAGGTGCCCGCCCTGCTCGACCCACTGGCGCAGGCGCTGCCCGCGCTCGGGAAACATGTCCCAGTGGCTGGAGCCGAGCACCAGCCGCGCCCGCGCGGGCGGCATGGCGTCGAGGCTGTCGCGCTTGACCACCTTCATGCCGAGCTCGCGCAGCATCGCCTGCGCACCGTAGAAGCGGTTCGTCCTGGCCTCTCCGCTCGCGGGCGTCGACACCTCGGTGTCGGCCCATTCGGTGGCGGAGACCAGCCAGAAGCCGGCCAGCGCCAGCACGAGCACCGTGAGGATGCGGGCCACCCATGCGTTCATGCGGCCGCGCCCTTCATCAGGCTGTCGTCCAGCTCGGCAGCGGCCGCCTTGGCGGACAGGTGCAGGTCGAACTCGCCGCAGATCGCCAGCACCTGCGCGGTGGACGGCAGCCGGCCGCCGTACGCCGCCAGTTGCCACGCCTCGATCAGCCGCACGAAGAAAGCCTGCGCGTCCGGCGACAGCCGGGTCGAGGCCAGCACCACGCACTCGCCCTCGGTGCTCGCGGCGCGCACCGGCACCGCATGCGCATGCACCAGCCGCGACAGGGCGCCGCGGTACAGCAGCGACAGCGCGGGCCGGTGCTGGCCACGCTGCCAGAGGCCGGCGGCGGCATTGCCGATGTCCCCGGGCAGGCTCTCGGGCCGGATGTCGAGGCTGCCCACGTGGCTGGGCAGCGGCGCCTTGCCGGGCCGCGTGCCGCCAGCGCGCACCCTGATCCATCGATGAAGGCGCACCGCCAGCCAGGCCAGCGCCAATGCGGCCAGCCCCCAGATCAGCCAGCGCGCGCCCTCGGCCACGGCCCGCACGAAGTCGCGCAGCCAGTCGAGGCTGTCGGTCTTCTTCTCTGGCTCTTCCTCTTCCTCATCGCGCTCCTTGAAGCGCAGCTTCTTCTCGGTCCTGGTGCCGGGCATGTTCGGGTCGGCGCGGACCTTGTCGGCGGCGGCCTGCACCTGCTCGCGCGTCAGCACCGTCTCGGCCGCGGTGGAGGTCGCCGGCAGCATCAGGCTGGCAGCCCACACGGCCAGCACCGCTGCCGCAACGCGAAGCCCGCGGATATCAACGGAATCCACGACGGAACTCCTGTTCGATGTCCCACGCTTCCAGCTCGACCCGGCGGTTCAGGTACATCGCGAACCCGGCCGCCACGTAGAACGGCTCCAGCACGCCGACGACCAGCGCATACGCGCCTGCCGTCAGCAGGCTCTGCACCGTCGAGTCCGACTGCGTGAGCCAGTTGAAGAGATCGCGCGAGCTGCCTTCAGGCGCGAACCAGAACAGCAGCGACAGCAGGCAGATGTCGAGCGCCATCTCGACGTTGGCGAACACCAGCTGCATGCCGGTGGCCGAACCGCGCCGTCCGCTCAGCAGTTGCGCGCGCCGCTTGCGCCGTGCGCTTCCGCGCTGGCCCTCGAGTTGCTCGATGGCCTGGGTGAACGAGCGCCAGGGCGAGAAGCGCCGCCACAGCAGCGTGCGCAGCAGCTGCCCGCCCCACACGGCTCGCCGGTTGGCCCAGAGGTCGGACCAGCGCGTCTCCTGCCCGAACACGGCGCGCGAATGCACGAAGAGCAGGCTGCGGTCGAGCCAGGGCTTGAGCCAGAAGATCAGCAGGCTGGGCAGCCAGCCGGCGATCTCGACCGTGCCAAGGGCCAGCAGCACCATGACGATGTGCACCGGCAGGAAGGTGCGCCACACCGAGCGCGCGTGGCTGCGCACCAGCTGCGCGCCGAGATCGGCGGCCTCGGCCATGGGCCGCGGCCGCAGCGCGATGGCGAGGCCGTCAACCCGCATGTTCGTCCCCTGTCTTCGCGGCGGCGCTCGGCCGGCCCTGCCAGCCCAGGTAGGCCAGCACCAGCACCCAGCAGGCGCCGCCCACGCCGTACTTCACGGCCGGCGCGATCCAGCGCGCCGACGACCAGAAGGCTTCGACTGCGGCGGCGATCAGCAGCAGCCCGATCACCCCGTAGACGATCACCACCGCGTGGCGCGCCGCCAGCCGCAGCGCCTCGAGCCGCGTGTGCCGTCCGGGCGCCACCCACGAATAGCCGAGCCGCAGGCCCGCCGCGCCCGCCAGCACGATGGCGGTGAGCTCGAAGGCCGAGTGCGTGACGACGAAGGAAAGGAAGTTCTGGGCATGCCCCGCCGCGATGAGGTAGCCGCCCACGGCCCCGATCTGCACGCCATTGAACACCACCACCGCCGCGCTGCCCACGCCGGCGAATATGCCCGCCGCGAAGCAGCGGAACCCGATGCCGATGTTGTTCATGATGTAGTAGCCGAACATCTGCCAGTCGTCGTCCGCGCTGCGCGTGCGGCCCAGCGACTCGGCGCTGTCGCCGTACATGGAGTCGAACTCCTGCACCGAGCTGGCGTCGAGCAGGTGCAGGATGAAGCCCGGGTCGCGCCAGGCGGCCCAGCCCGCCATCAGCAGCGGCAGCATGAACATCAGCGCCGACACCAGCAGGTAGATGCGGTGCGCGCGCACCGCCTCGGGAAAGTCGACCAGCGCGAGCCGCGCGAAGCGGGCGAGGCCGTAGTCGTGGCGGCGGTAGATCAGCCGGTGCGCGCTCTGCGTGAGGCCCTCCAGGCGCTGCGTGAGATGGATCGGATAGGAGCGCGCCTGCGCCAGCGCGAGGTGCTCGCACACGCGGCGGTACAGCGTGGCGAGCCGGGCGCCGTCGAACTTGCGCTTGGTCTCGGCCGTGCGGATGACGGCTTCGAGCTCGGCCCACAGGGGTGCGTAGGCGGCCTCGAAATCGAGCGGGGTCATCGCACCGCCCTTCCCTGCGCATCGGCACCGGAGCGCCGGCCCAGCACCCACTGCGCCACGCCGAGCAGGCGCTGCGAGGCCGAGGCGCCGGTGGTGTCGGGCCCGAGCACCGGTTCCGCGACGCGGGCAAGCTCGTCGAAGCGCTCGGGCGTGAGGCGGGTGGCGCGCCCAGCCCACGAGACGATGGCCATCTGCTCGCGCGCCGACAGCGGCCGCGCGGGCGCCTGCGGCTCGGCCGGGGGCACGCTGCCGTGCAGGCTCACCTGGTCGCTGAACACCACCAGCGTGCCGGCGGCGAGGTCGCCCAGGCGCTTGCTGTCGTGGCGCCACAGCATCGACACGATGCCCGCGCCGTAGAAGGAAGGCACGAAGTCGGCCGCGCGCAGCAGGTTGCGCGTGAGCGCGGCGGCGGGCGTGACGGGCAGGCCCGAGTCCATCACCACGCGCAGGCCCATCACGCGCTTGCCGGGCGTGGCGGCCGCGCGCGTCAGCTCGAAGACCACAGGGTAGAACCACTCCAGGCAGAAGTAGGCGATCAGCAGGATGCCGAAGCCCATCTTGCCCAGCATGCCGACCCCGATGGAGATCGCGACGAAGATGCCGAGCCGGATCGCGAAGTCGATGAGGTAGGCCAGCCCGCGCGCGACCAGCCCGGCCGGGCGCAGCGAGAGCGCGATGCCTTCAGGGGTCTCGGCGGTGTAGAGCGTGTCGAGGCGCACTGGCGTCGCGCCCGGCTCAGGCTTGCAGCACGACGGTGTCGGCGATCTGGTCGTGCAGGCAGCGGCGCGACGCGCGGAAGATGAAGAGGCAGTCGATCAGCACGTAGATCGGCCCGAGCAGCGGCCAGATGCTGGTGAAGAACATCGGCCCGTCGCGCAGCGCGAGGATGCGGCCGATCTGCGCCTGCGAGCCGTCGGGCCGCGCGATGCGGATCTTGAAAAGCGCCTTGCCGATGGTCTGGCCGCGGGTGGCCAGCAGATATCCGTGCAGCACGAGATAGAGGACGACGCCGGAGGCCGCGCTGGAGATGCGGGGCTCCCACATGCCGAGGCCATCGGCTTCCCAGAGATTGATGGGCGTGAACTTCGCGAGGAGCCAGATCGCCACGATGGAGATGCCCGCGTCGAGCATCGCGGCGAGAAAGCGCGTGCCGCGCGATGCGAGCTCGCCCGACTGGCCCCCGCCCGGCTGCACCACGTCTTCCACATGGGATTGCGGAGGCGCGTAGCGCGCGTCCTGCGACTGGTCTTCCATGCCCGTCCCTCTCCGAAACGAATGAATTTTCGGAAGATTCTAGGGCGGTTCGATGCCCGCTCCGGCCGGCCGGCTAAGCCGGCGGGCGCGCGGCGAGCGTGGTTTGCAGGCGCCGCAGGTCGTCGAGCAGCAGGTTCAGCGGCGCCGCCAGCAGCGCGTTCGAAGCGCCTTCGCCCGACGAAGCCTGTGCTGCGCAGCGGGCCAGTTCGTCCAGGTCGGACGGCGCGGGCTTGCCTTCGAGCGCGTCGGCCATGCCCGCGATGGCCGCGCCGGCCGCCTGCGCGGCTTCGGCCCGCGTGCCGGGCGCCAGGCGGAACACGCGGTCGAGCACCGTGGCGTCCTGGAAGATGCGCGCCGCCAGCCGGGCCTTGTCGCGATAGCTGCCGCTCGTGCCGCCCCGGCGCCACCATCGCGCTTCGAGGTCGGCGCTGCCGGCGAGCGCCCCCAGGCGGACCAGCGCGGCGCGCGTACCTGCCTGGATGCGCTCGATCTCCCCGGCATCGATGGGACGGCGCGAGGCGGACATGCGCCTTGCGATGCCGCGCAGCAGCGCCGCGCAGCCCTCGTCGAAACGCGCGCCCGCGTGGTACTCCGACATCACCGTCGAGACCACCAGCGCCACGCCCACGCCGATGCCGATCTGCACCATGCGCAGCAGCGCCACCTGCAGCGGCGAATGGCCGGGAATGCCGCCGGCAGACAGGATGATGAGTGCCGCCACCGGCGCGCTGCGCATGCCCGGCACCGAGGCGCTGGCGAAAGCGAGCAGTACGACGAGGGCCAGCGTGGTCGCGATCGGCTGTGCGCCGTGATGCTGCAGCCAGACGCCCGCCATGCCGGCCAGCGCGCCAGCCGCGGTGCCGCGCACGCGGTCCCAGCCGGCGTCGAGCGTGGAACCGGCGCTCGGGCGCATGACGATCAGCACGCTCATCACGGCCCAGAAGCTCTCGGGCAGATGCAGCGCGGTAGCGGCGCACCATGCGATGGCCACCGCCGCGGCGAGCTGCACGCCGGGACGCCAGCGGCCGTTGCGCCAGGGGTCGGCGAGGCGTTGCAGCGCGCGCGTGCCGTTCATGGCCCGGGAGGCTTCGCGCCGCCGTCGAGCGCGGCCGAAATGCTGTCGATCAGCCCGCAGGCTTCGAGCAGCAGGGCGCGCTGGCCTTCATCGAGCGTGGCTCCGATCGCCTCGGCCAGCGCCGCCTCGCGCGTGCGCATGATCGCCTTCAGCCGTCGCATGCCCTCGGGGGTGAGCGACAGCAGCCACTGGCGCCCGTCGGCCGGATGCGGCGCGCGGCCGATCCAGCCCTCGGCTTCCAGCTCGGCCAGCAGCCGGGTCAGCGACTGGAGCTTGACGCGCTCGAACCCCGCCAGCGCGGTGGGCGTGCACGGCCCGTGCCGGTGAAGCTGGCCCAGCACGCTGAGCTTGGCCACGCTCGGCCCCTCCGGCGTGGCACTGCCGCCGCGAAGCTGGCGGGAGAGCAACGACACGGAGGAGCGAAGACGCGAGGCGCATTGCGCCGTATCGGGGATGGTGGAAGCCATGCCCGGATTGTAAGACGCGTCTTGGTATTCAGGCCTTTCGGCGTCAGCCCCGGTTGGGCGATGAAGTCACAGGGTAGGTGACGGCCGGCGCCGGCTCGGAGGCCGGAGCGATGGCGGGCGCAGGCATGGGCACCGGGGCCGGCGATGCGACCGGCGTTTCCTCGGGCTTGGTCGCGGCCTCGTCCTCGGCTTCTACCTCCGGGCCTTCCAGGAAGCGGTCGAGCAGCGCGAAGAAGCGGTCGTAGAAGCGCTCGTCGGTCAGCGTCTCGCTCGCCACTTTCACCATCGCGTCGTCGCTGCCCGAGAACGGCAGCGAGAGCGAGCCGATAGCGCCCACGCCGAGGCTCGCCGAGTTGTTCACCTTCTTGAGCCCGTAGCGGTCCTGCAGCGCGGTGGCGAAGGCCACGGTGCTCCTGCTCGTCTTGCCGCCGCGGGTGCTCTCGCGCGCGCAGACCACGCGGAACTCGACTTCCACATGCACCTCGGCTGCAGGCTGGAAGCTCTTGCGCCCGGTCACGAGGTCGGAGTTGGCGGCCGTGATCATGTAGCCCTGGCTCAACAGCGCACGGCGCGCAGCCTCGCAGGTCTGGGCCTCGGTGGCCTCGTAGTCGCGGGTGTGGGTGGTGGTGGAGCCGAAGGCCTCGGGTTCGTAGTTGACCCGGCGGGAGCTACTGCCGCAACCGGCGAGCACGAGAACGGCGCAGAGCAGGCCCAGGGCGAGAACCGGTTTACGGACCGGGGCACGGATGGCGAACAGGGAATTGGAGTGCATGGACGGCATGAAGCGGCGAATGCTAACCGGCGGCCTTGCCGGCAAGCCTTCGAGCGCGCCCGTGCAAGCGCGTTCCCGCCGCAATGCCGAAATTTTCAGGACCAGGGCAGCACGTGATGCGCGCGCACCCGCGTCGCCGCGATCAGCCGCGCGTTCGGCGCATCGGTGCTCTCCACCCAGGCGCGCGCTTCTTCGGCGCTGCGGCCGAACTGCTGGTGGCGGCGCACCAGCCGCGCCTCGCGCACCGCGTCGTCGATGTCCACGTACCAGACCTCGTCCAGCATCGCCGCCGCGCCGGCCCATGGGCCCACGTCGTGCAGCAGGTAGTTGCCTTCGGTGATGACGAGCTGCGTCGAAGGCAGCACCGCGATCGCGCCGGCGATCGGCTCCTCAATCTCGCGGCGGAACTCGGGCGCGTAGACGATGCCCCCGTCGGGCCGCTGCTCGCGCAGGCGCTGCAGCAGCGCGACGTAACCGGCGCTGTCGAAGGTGTCGGGAGCACCCTTGCGGCCGGCGCGGCCGAGCCGTTGCAGCTCGACGTTGGCCAGATGGAAGCCGTCCATGGGAACGACCTGGGCACGCTCCGCGCCCACCGCCTGCAGGAGCGCCGCCGCGAGCGTCGACTTGCCCGCGCCGGGCGCGCCGACGAGCCCCAGCAGCCGCCGCTGCCCGCTGGCCATCAGGGCCTGCAGGCGGGCGGCGCTTTCAGGGGGAAGTGCTGGAAGCGGGGGAAGGTTCTGCGCGGGGGAAGTGGTCATCCCCCGAGCGTAGCTTTTCCTTCCGTCAAAAAAGCATCAGGGATACAGGCCGCGCTCCTGGCGAGCCATCAGGATGCGTTCGCAGGCCACCGCGTAAGTTGCGGTGCGCAGCGTGATCTTGTGCTTGTCGGCCGTGTCCCAGATGTGGTTGAGCGCGTTCATCATGATGCGGTCGAGGCGCACGTTGATCTCGTCCTCGTCCCAGAAGAAGGACGAGAAGTCCTGCACCCATTCGAAATAGCTGACCGTCACGCCGCCGGCATTGCAGATCACGTCGGGCACCACCAGCACGCCGCGCTCGGCGAGGATGTCGTCGGCCTGCGGCACGGTGGGGCCGTTGGCGCCTTCGAGCACGAGCTTGGCGGTGGTCTTCTGCGCGCGCTCGGCGGTGAGCTGGCCTTCGAGGGCAGCCGGAATGAGGATGTCGCAGGGCGTGTTCCAGAAGTCCTCGTTCGGCACGATGTCGCCGCCGGCCTTGAAGCCGACCACGCCGTCAGTGCGCGAGATGGGCACGAGCTTGGCGAGGTCGAGGCCGTTGCTGTTGACGATGGTGCCGGTGTGGTCCTGCACGGCGACGATCTTGGCGCCGGCTTCGGCGAAGAGTTCGGCCGCGACGGAGCCCACGTTGCCGAAGCCCTGCACCGCGATGCGCGCGCCGCGCAGGTCCATGCCGAGGCGGCGCGCGGCTTCGCGGCCGGTGACGAACACGCCGCGGCCGGTGGCCTTCACGCGGCCCAGCGAGCCGCCCAGGTGCAGGGGCTTGCCGGTGACGACGCCGGTGGCGGTGCCGCCGACGTTCATCGAGTAGGTGTCCATCATCCACGCCATGATCTGTGCGTTGGTGTTGACGTCGGGCGCGGGGATGTCGGTGTGCGGGCCGATGATGATGCCGATCTCGCTGGTGTAGCGGCGGGTGACTTTCTCGAGCTCCTGCGGCGAGAGTTTCTTCGGGTCGACGCGGATGCCGCCCTTGGCGCCGCCGTACGGCAGGTTCACGGCGGCCGTCTTGATGGTCATCCAGGCCGACAGGGCCATCACTTCTTCGAGCGTGACGTCGGGATGGAAGCGGATGCCGCCCTTGCCCGGGCCGCGGCTCATGTTGTGCTGCACGCGGTAGCCCTCGAAGTGGGCGATGGTGCCGTCGTCCATCTCGATGGGCACGTCGACGATGAGCGCGCGCTTGGGGCGCTTGAGGGTTTCGACCCAGCGGGCCAGCGGGCCGAGGTACGGCACGACGCGGTCGACCTGCGAGAGATAGGTGCCCCACGGGCTGTTGGCTGTAGGACTGACGAAGGAGAGTTGTTCGCTCATATGAGTTCCCTTGCTTGGTTTGTTAGGGTGGCCGCAACGATAGACCTCCGCCGCGCGTTGCGCCATGGCTTATGCGCGCCGCGGAGGCGGTTATGCAAGAGAGGTTGGCTGGCCTGCCGGGTCGACATTGCGCCGATGTAATCGCGGCGTGCGGAGGTTGACCGGCTCGCTTCCTAGATTGGCATGGTCGCGCCATCCCGGCGACGACGGACAACCAGGAGATACCGACCATGCCGCACCGCAAGATTCTTGTTTCTTCCTCCCTTCTCGCCGCCGTCGCGCTGACTCCGCTGGCAGCGTCCGCCGCGGGCGAATACCACTTCGCCCCCAACGAGGCCGGCGTGACGCGCTATCCCGATCACGCGAAGCAGGATCCGTCGCGCGACAGGGTCGTGGCAGAGCTGGCAACGGCGCAGAAGCAGCCCGCCTGGAACAACGTGAGCCGCGGCGCGCCCTGGCCTGCCGCGCGCACCGGCCAGCCCGCCACGCGCGAAGCGGTGGAGGCCGAGGCCATCAAGGCGATGCGGGCGGGAACGATCCCCTCGGGCGAGCGATAGGCATGCGCCACATCCGTAGATGACAGAAACGTCATCGACGGGTTATCGACCCAGCAGATCCGCTTCGTAGAGTTGGCTTCACCAACCATGGCAAACCAACCGACGTCACACATCAAGGAGTAACGAATGAGCAAGCAAGCTTCCGCCACCCGTCTGATCGGCACCGCCGCCCTCGCCGCCCTGCTGGGCACGATCGCCGCGCCGAGCTTCGCCGGCAACTACGCCGAGGGCGATCCGCGTCCCGCGCCGCTGGTCTCCTCGACCACACGCGCCGCCGTGACCGCCGACGCGGTGCAGTGGCTGAAGACCGCGCCCACGCAGGGCTACACCAGCGGCTACGAGCAGCAGGCGGTGGTGGTGTCGGCCAACTCCCGCGCCGCGGTGGCTGCCGACACGCAGCTGTGGATCCGCTCGGGCCTGGCGGCCAGGCAGAGCGGCGAGGCCGGTGCCGACACGATGAGGCCCGGCTACCGCGAGGCCGCCGCCGAGTACGCACGACTGCGCGCGAGCCCTGCCTACAGCGCACTCGTCGACCAACTGAAGAACCAGCAAGCGGCCGCGCAACCGCAGACCCAGCTACGCTGACGGGGATGGAATGCCTCGGCCCCTTCGCTCCTTGGGTAAGCGAGGGTAGGCCGGCGGCAGTTCCTTGGTTCTATCTCCTATAGCCTGCCTCCATAACCCGCATCTTTTGCCACGAATCGATGCCCGAGCCGGATAATCCTCCGATGCTCGACCTGGACCGCATCGATCTGCGTCTGCTGAAGATCCTTCAGGAAGACGGCCGCATCACCAACCTCAAGCTCGCCGAGGCGGTGGCGCTTTCGCCCACGGCTGTGCTGGCGCGGGTGCAGCGGCTCACGCGCGACGGGTTCATCCAGGGCTATGAGGCGCGGCTCGATCCGCACAAGCTGGGCCGCGGCTTCACCGTCTTCGTCGAGGTGCTGCTCGACCGCACCACGCCCAACGTGTTCGACCAGTTCAAGGCCGCGGTGCAGGTGCGCGACGAGATCATGGAATGCCACATGGTCGCCGGCGGCTTCGACTACCTGCTCAAGACCCGCATGGCCGACATGGCCGCCTACCGCGAGTTCGCGGGCACCGTGCTGTGGCAACTGCCCGGCGTGCGCGAAACGCGGACCTATGCGGTGATGGAAGAAGTGAAGAACAGCGCGCGGCTGCCGCTGGGGGTGTGAGCCGGGCCTGTCAGGCCGGCTTGGCGTAGTTGCGGCCGCCGAAGATCGCGGTGCCTACTCGCACCATCGTGCTGCCGGCGCTGATGGCGGCTTCGAGATCGCCGCTCATGCCCAGCGAGAGTGTGTCGAGCGCGATGCCCGCGTCGCGGATCGACTGGTACACCGCATGCGCGCGCAGGCACAGCTCGCGTTGCGCCTCGAAGCCGGTCGCCGGCTCGGGAATCGCCATCAGCCCGCGCAGCCGAAGTTGTGGCAAAGCCGCCACAGCGCGCGCCAGCGCGAGCGCCTCCTCCGGAGGCACGCCGGACTTGTTGGCGCCGCCGTCAACATTAACCTGAAGGCATACATTCAGCGGCGGCAGATGCGCCGGCCGCTGGGCCGAAAGACGCTCGGCGATCTTCAATCTGTCGACGCTGTGGACCCAATCGAAGTGCTCGGCCACGGGCCGCGTCTTGTTGCTCTGGAGCGGCCCGATGCAGTGCCATTCGAGGGAAGAACGCAGGTCGGCGAGTGCTTCGATCTTGTCCAGCCCCTCCTGCACGTAGTTCTCGCCGAAGGCCGACTGGCCCGCCGCATGCGCCTCGCGCACGGCCTCGGGGCCGAAGGTCTTGGACACCGCCAGAAGGCGCACTCCGGCCGGGTCGCGGCCGGCCGTTACACATGCCTTCGCGATCCGGTTGTTTACTTGCTGGAGGTCGTCGCCAATCATCGTCATAATCGTCCAAAATCGTATCAAAACGTCACGAAACCCGAGCCGAGGAGCCCCGTGGACATCACCCAACTGCTGGCGTTCAGCGTCAAGAACAAAGCCTCCGACCTGCACCTTTCCGCGGGCCTGCCGCCCATGATCCGCGTCAACGGCGACGTGCGCCGCATCAACGTGGACGCGCTCGACCACAAGGGCGTGCACGCCATGGTGTACGACATCATGAGCGACACGCACCGCAAGCACTACGAAGAGTTCCTGGAGGTCGACTTCTCCTTCGAGATCGACGGCCTCGCGCGCTTCCGGGTGAACGCCTTCAACCAGGCACGCGGCGCGGCCGCGGTGTTCCGGACCATTCCGTCCAAGATCCTCACGCTCGAGCAGCTGAACGCGCCGAAGATTTTCGGTGAACTGGCGCTCAAGCCGCGCGGGCTGGTGCTGGTGACGGGCCCCACGGGCTCGGGCAAGTCGACCACGCTGGCGGCGATGATCAACTACCTCAACGAGAACGAGTACGGCCACATCCTCACGGTGGAAGACCCGATCGAATTCGTGCACGAGTCGAAGAAGTGCCTGATCAACCAGCGCGAGGTGGGACCGATGACACTGTCGTTCTCCAACGCCCTGCGCTCCGCGCTGCGCGAAGACCCCGACGCCATCCTGGTGGGCGAGCTGCGCGACCTCGAAACCATCCGCCTGGCCATGACCGCCGCGGAAACGGGCCACCTGGTGTTCGGCACGCTGCACACCTCCTCGGCCGCCAAGACCATCGACCGGATCATCGACGTGTTCCCGGGCGAAGAGAAGGAAATGATCCGCGCCATGCTCTCGGAGTCGCTGCAGGCCGTGATCTCGCAGACGCTGTGCAAGACAAAGGACGGCCAGGGCCGCGTGGCGGCGCACGAGATCATGCTGGGCACCCCGGCCATCCGCAACCTGATCCGCGAGGCCAAGGTGGCGCAGATGTACTCCACCATCCAGACCGGCCAGGGCTCGGGCATGCAGACGCTGGACCAGAACCTGACGGAACTGGTGCGCCGCAATACCATCTCGGCAGCGGAAGCCCGCGGGAAAGCCAAGATCCCCGAGAACTTCCCCGGCTGACCCCAGGCCCTCCCGGAGCAAAGACATCATGGAACGCGATCAAGCCAGCCAGTTCATCAACGACCTGCTCAAGCTCATGGTGAGCCGCAACGGCAGCGACCTGTTCATCACCGCCGACTTCCCGCCGGCCATCAAGGTCGACGGCAAGGTCACCAAGGTTTCGCAGCAGGCGCTGGGCGCGCCGCACACGCTGGCGCTGACCCGCTCGATCATGAACGACCGCCAGACGGCGGAGTTCGAGCGCACCAAGGAATGCAACTTCGCGATCTCGCCCACCGGCATCGGCCGCTTCCGCGTGAACGCGTTCGTGCAGCAGGGCAAGGTCGGCATGGTGCTGCGGACCATTCCCGCGAAGCTGCCGACCATCGACGGCCTGGGCATGCCGCAGGTGCTGAAGGACGTGTCGATGACCAAGCGCGGCCTGTGCATCCTGGTGGGCGCCACGGGCTCGGGCAAGTCGACCACGCTGGCGGCGATGATCGACTGGCGCAACGAGAACTCCTACGGCCACATCGTGACGGTGGAAGACCCGGTCGAATTCGTGCATCCGCACAAGAACTGCGTGGTGACGCAGCGCGAAGTGGGCATCGACACCGACAGCTGGGAAGCCGCGCTGAAGAACACGCTGCGCCAGGCGCCGGACGTCATTCTGATGGGCGAAATCCGCGACCGCGAAACCATGGAGCACGCCGTGGCTTTCGCCGAAACGGGCCACCTGTGCATGGCCACGCTGCACGCCAACAGCGCCAACCAGGCGCTGGACCGGATCATCAACTTCTTCCCCGAAGAACGCCGCGCGCAGCTGCTGATGGACCTGTCGCTGAACCTGCGCTCGCTGGTTTCGCAACGGCTGGTGCCGACGGAAGACGGCCTGGGCCGCGTGGCCGCGGTGGAAGTGCTGCTGAACACGCCGCTGATTTCCGACCTGATCTTCAAGGGCGAGGTGGGCGAGATCAAGGAAATCATGCGCAAGAGCCGCAACCTGGGCATGCAGACCTTCGACCAGGCGCTGTTCGACCTCTTCGAGAGCCACTCGATCAGCTTCGAGGACGCCATCCGCAACGCCGACTCGGCCAACGACCTGCGGCTGCAGATCAAGCTCAACAGCCAGCGCGCGCGCAGCACCGACCTGGCGGCGGGCACGGAGCACTTCGCGATCGTCTGAGGCCGCGGGAGGCCGGCCTCCGCCGCACGGCGCCTGCGGCGGAATGGCCTTAAGCTGTCGCCCCATGAGCAGCATCAACCCCCGCACCTACGAATCCATCCCCGCGCGGACCGTGGCCTTCCTCGGCCTCGGCGTCATGGGCGGCCCGATGGCCGGCCACCTGGCCAGGGCCGGCCACAGCGTCACGGTCTACAACCGCACCGCCGCCAAGGCGCAGGCCTGGGCCGAGGAATTCGGCCCGCCCGGCCGCCACGCCGCCACCCCGCGCGAAGCGGCCGCCGGCGCCGACATCGTGTTCTGCTGCGTCGGCAACGACGACGATCTGCGCTCGGTGGTGCTGGGCGACGACGGCGCCTTCGCCGGCATGAAGAAGGGCGCGGCGCTGGTCGACCACACCACCGCCTCGGCCGACGTGGCGCGCGAGCTCTCCAAGGCAGCGCAGGCGCTGGGCCTGCACTTCATCGACGCCCCCGTCTCGGGCGGCCAGGCCGGCGCGCAGAACGGCGCGCTCACCGTGATGTGCGGCGGCGACGCGGCGGTCTTCGAGCGCATCAAGCCGGTGGCCATGGCGTTCTCGCGCGCAGTCACGCTGCTGGGCGAGAGCGGCGCCGGCCAGCTCGCGAAAATGGTCAACCAGATCGCCATCGCGGGCCTGGTGCAGGGCCTGTCGGAAGCCATCGCCTTCGGGCAGCGCGCCGGCCTCGACATGGAAGCGGTGCTGGGCGTCATCAGCAAGGGCGCGGCCCAGAGCTGGCAAATGGAGAACCGCGGCAAGACCATGATCGAAGGCAAGTTCGACTACGGCTTCGCGGTCGACTGGATGCGCAAGGACCTGGGCCTGGTGCTCGACGAAGCCAAGCGCAACGGCGCGCGCGTGCCGGTGACGGCGCTGGTCGACCAGTTCTACGCCGACGTGCAGCAGGCCGGTGGCCGGCGCTGGGACACCTCGAGCCTCATCACGCGACTCAAGTGACGCAATGAAGAAAGCCCGCATCAGCGGGCTTTCCTGTCTTGGCGTGCCGGATCTTCAGCGCACCGGCGAGGTCGTCACGCCGTTCGAGGAAGGCGCCGGCGTCGACGAGCCCGCGGGGGGCAACGGCTCCATCGGCGGCAGCGGCACGCGCGAGGTGGAAGACGACGAGGGCGCGGACGGCGTTGCCGAAGTCACCGGCGCCGGCCCCGTGCCACCGCGCTGCGCGGCAGCCTGATTCGCCGCCTGGCTGGCCGCCAGATCGGCTTCGCTCACGACCTCGACCACGCGCACCACCTTCACCACGCCCGACACGCCGCGCGTGATCTCGGTCGCGCGATCGGTCTCGCGCCGCGTGGCGATGCCCATCAGGTAGACCACGCCGCGCTCGGTCACCACCTTGAAGGAGTTCGCGAAGATGTCCTTGGCGTCGAGCAGCGAGGCCTTCACCTTGCCGGTGATGTAGAGGTCGTTCGAACGGTCCTGGAAGGTGCTGGAGGAACCGACGGTCAGCTCGTTGACCACCGAGCGCACGTTCACGATGCGGCTCACCTCGTCTTCGACGCGGCGGCGGTCGGCATCGCTGCCCACGGCGCCGGTCAGCAGCACCTGGCGGTTGTAGCTGGTCACGCTGACGTACATCTGGTCGTTGGCGATGTCGCGCACGCGGGCCGCGGCACGCAGCTCGATGCCCTGGTCGTCGAGCTGGGCGCCCGAGCTGCGGCGGTCGGTGGCCACCATGCCCACGCCCACCACGGCCGCGCCGCCCACGACGAGCGGCACGCAGGCGGAGAGGCCGGCAACCATTGCGGCGCCCAGTGTCAGGGCGAGAGCGAAACGCTGGGTCGATGTCGTCGTCGTCATGGTCGTCAAGGTCATGAGGAAGCTTCCTGTTCTCCGAGTAACTGGGCGTCCACGCCGTCGCACAGGCAATGCAGCGCGATCTGGTGGATCTCGTGGATGCGCGCCGCACGCTCGTGCGGCACGCTGATCTGGACGTCGGTCTCGCGCAGCGCGCGGCCGATGGCGCCGCCGGCGCCCGATGCCGCGTTGCCCAGCAGCGCGACCACGGTCATGTCGCGCTCGTGCGCCGCGGTCACCGCCGCCAGCACCGGGGCCGACTGGCCACTGACGCTCAACGCGAGCAGCACGTCGCCGGCCTGGCCGAGCGCGCGCACCTGGCGGGCGAAGCGGTCGGCATCAGCCGCGTCGGCACTGTCGGCGGCGGGGTCGGTGGCATCGCCGGGCAGCGCGATGGCGCCGAGCTCGGGCCGCTCGCGTTCGAAGCGGCCCACGAACTGCGCGGCGAACTGGGCCGCCAGAAGGCCCGACACGCCTGCGCCGCAGGCGAGCACCTTGCCGCCGCTGGTCACGCAGGCGAGGATGGCCTGCATCGCTTGGGAGATGGGTTTGCTGAGGACCGGCCCGGTCTGGTACTTGAGGTCGGCACTGTCGATGAAGTGCTGCTGAATCCGTTGCTCGAGCATGGGGCGGGATGATAACTGGGGGCTGTGAAACAAGACGTTCGAGATGTGGAGCACTCATCGAGGCTTCAGTTCCTCGAACTGCTCGTCAACCGGCGTCGAAGGCTGCCCGCAGCCACGTGATCTTCTCTTCGACCAGCACCACGTCGAAGCGGCACGGCGGCACCGTGCGCAGCCGGCTCAGGTAGTGCTGCGCGGCGAACACGATGCGCCGCTGCTTCAGCCCCGTGATGCTGCCACCCGCGCCGCCGTGCGTGCCGGAACTGCGATGGCGCACCTCCACGAACACCAGCGTGCCCGTGGGCGACGGGCGCGGATCGCGCATGATCAGGTCGATCTCGCCGCCGCCGCGCCCGGGCGTCCGATAATTGCGGGCGAGCAGCACGAGGCCCGCGTCCCGCAGGTGGTCGAGCGCGGCGTCTTCCGCCGCATCGCCCCGATGCTTCGTTGTGGTGTCGGTCTTCATGGCCCTCCCTGGCCGGCTCTCGAGAGTCTTCTTTTTCCTGCTGCCTGTTCGTTTCGACGGAGAAACCCCTTGGCTTCACTCGCTCCCGCCTCTTTCGGCGCAGCCCTCGCGGCAGCTCATGACGCCGCGGGTGCGCAGCATTATCCGCAGGGCACGCTCTACGTCGTCGCCACGCCCATCGGCAACCTGGCCGACATCACGCTGCGCGCCCTGCACGTGCTGCAGTTGGTCGATGCCGTCGCCTGCGAGGACACCCGCCACACGCAGAGCCTGCTGCGCGCCTACGGCATCGACCGGCCCGGCTCGCAGCTGCTGGCGGTGCATCAGCACAACGAGGCCGAGGCGGCGCAGGCGGTCGTCGCTCGGCTCGCGCAGGGCGAGCGTATCGCCTACGTCAGCGACGCCGGCACGCCCGGCGTGAGCGACCCCGGCGCGCGGCTCGCGGCCGCGGTGCGCGCCGCCGGACAACGCGTGCTGCCGCTACCGGGCGCAAGCAGCGTGACCACGCTGGTCGGCGCGGCGGGGCTGGTGGCCGAGGGCGGCCACGACGGCAACGCCAGCAGCGCTTTCGTCTTCGCGGGCTTCCTGCCGAGCAAGGCCGGCGAGCGCGATGCGGCCGTGCAGGCGCTGTCGCAGGAACCGCGCGCGGTCGTGCTGCTGGAGGCACCGCACCGCATCGAGAATCTCGCGCGCGCCCTGGCCACGCTGGGCGACCGCCGCGTCACCGTGGGCCGCGAGCTCACCAAGCAGTTCGAGGAAATCGCCACCGTCGCCGCGGATGCCCTGCCCGACTGGTTCGCCACCGACCGCGACCGCACGCGCGGCGAGTTCGCGCTGGTGCTGCACCCCGTGGCCGTGAGCGGTGACGGCGGGGCCGAAGGCGAGCGCGTGCTGCGCCTGCTTCTGGCGGAGCTGCCCGTGAAGACGGCCGTGAAGCTGGCGGCGGAGATCAGCGGCGCCCCGCGCAATACGCTGTATGACGCCGCGCTGCGCATCCGCGACGAGGCGGAGCAGAACTAGCCGTCCAGTTCGGCATAACGCCTGAAGATGCCATCTTCGTTGAACGCGATACGGCGCGGACTCTGCAGATAGTCATGCACGCGCTGACGTCGCTTGACGTTGGCATGCAGCCTCTCCACCGCGGGCGTGGCGGAGAGTGCCCGCGCCGAAGCCTTCGGAAACGCGTAGCGCAAACCGTCCACAAGCTGGAACAGCGACAGGTCGGCGTAGGTCAGCGTGTCGCCCACCAGATGCTGGCTGCCCGCGGGATTGCGCTGCAGCACGCGCTCGAACCAGCCGAGGAACTTCGGGATGCGCTCCTCGCGAAAGGCCTTCGCGCGCTGCACGGCCGCGTCGCGCTGGTCTTCGTAATAGGCGCCGACCGAGATCGGATGGTGCGTGTCGTGCGCCTCGGCCACCGCATCGGCGATGGTGAGCTGCAGCTGGTGCGTCCAAAGCCCGTCCGATTCGCCTACGCCCGACAGACCGAGCCTGGGGCCCAGATACAGCAGGATCGCGGCCGTCTGCCCGACCACGATGTCGCCATCGACGAGGAACGGCGGCGCGAAGGCAGGGCGCGCGGCCTCCGGGTCGTCCAGCCGCTCACCCAGAGCGGATCCGCCACCGCCCTCGCCCTCGGGCAAGCGCGCCACGTCGACATAGTCCGCGCCGGCAGCTTCGAGCGCGAGCCGGACGAATTCACCTCGGCCCTGGATGGTGGGCCAGTAATGGAGTTGGTAGGGCATGCGGAAGATGGTGGCATGGGTGTGGCGATCCCCGCAATAGCATGAAGCGCAAGATACCCATTCATGGAAGCTCCGCAAATCCAAGATCTCAACGGGCGAGCAAAAGGATGAACCTAAGGCGCACGCGTAACGGGCGGCAGGAGCACGCAGAACGCATCTTCAATATCTCGGGCGGATGGTGACGCGTCACCCGGCCTCATCTCAAAAGTCTTGATCTTTTTCCTGCCGGTTACGAAATTCATCATTTTCGGACCATTCTTTTTGGAGTACACAATGACTCCATCCAGACCTTCGTCGATCTCTCTATCGGCGTCCCTGAAAGACTTCAAAAATCGATTCAAATACTGAAGAGATTTTCGATCTTTTTCGATAAACACTTTTCTAATCAACTCATCAGTTATTCCGGGGGGACGCTTTTTCATGTAGAGCACCGACCCCCATTCATGCCAGGAAACACCGCACTCAGCATCGACCCTTCCTGACTCCACAAAATCCTTGACTATCTTATTGATCAACTCCCGGCCCGGGCTTTCATCCAAATTCACCCAGACAACGAGTCTATCGTCTCTATATCCGGCGAAGGATTGCGAGGAAGACCCCCAGAGAAGGAAAGCAGCCAAAAACGAAACGAACCGTTTATTAAAACCAAACATCGACCACCCTTTCAAGAAATATCTTCACTCAAACCTCCCTTCCTTCCTCCAGGCTTTTCCGGAGGAATTCCCAAGATCAAATTCAGCGACACAACATTTGCCTCGTTCAACCCGGGCTCTACCAGATCCTTTTTCGCTTGCTCATAGTAAGCAATGGGGATGAAATATTTCAAATAACTCGAGCTTCCGGATTTTCTTATTTCCGCTTTTCCATTTTTATTTCTCACCATTACCTGAGTTCGTAAATTTTTGGCAAAAGCGGAAAATCTGATCTGACTCCGCTGATTGCCTCCAAGAAGGATCAAGTCCTCGTCACCGCTTTTTGCATAGACAAACCCGACGTGCCGGCCATGCCCCTGTCTCGATGTGACCATGGCGATGGCGCCATAGATCGGCCTATCCAATTCAACGAACAAGGGATTTCTGACTTTGGGCGGTGTCTTCTCCGATTTCTCTTTTGGCCCGTCGACTTCATAAAACCCATGCGCGCGTGCTTTCGCCACCTTGCGATTGGGATAGCCAAGGTTTTCAATTGGATATTTCGCCTGCATCAGGCACCAGTTCACAAACGCGGCGCACCACGCATTGCTGGGGCCGTCCAAGGCCTTGAGTCCGTCGTCCACCTCGACGTGGTAATTGATCTTGTCTTGGAGCGTGATTTCGAGTTCGCCCCGCCTGAGCTTCGCTTCCGCAATCGCGACGGGCATCCAAGGAGCCCGCCCCGGGACCGGATTGATCAGCGCCAGAACCTTCCCTTCGCCTTCCTTCGACCGCTCCGAGTCCGATGGCCTGATTCCGGATGGAGCGGGAGGCGGCGGAGGAGAGACCACTTTTGGCCTCGACAGCGCTGCCGGGCTTGGCGGCGCACTCGCAGCCGGTGGCTTGGCGGCGGCCATGCCGGGAGGAGGAGCAGTTGAAGGCCTGTGACCCGACTTGGTCTTGCCGCTCCCCGCAATCAACAGCACCTCACCGGGATAGATCCTGTCGTGCCCCCGCTCGTTGGCCTCCCTGATGGCTTCCACGCTGGTGCGATACAGCTTCGCGATCTTCCAGAGGCTGTCGCCCGGCTGGACGACATAGCTCATGGGCTTTCTCTGCCCATGGGTCGAGCTGTTGATCTTTTCCGAGCCGGCGACGCCCTTCCACCTCTTGAATCTCGCCAGCAGGTTGAAATCCTTTCCGACGTCGCCCTCGATGGTTCCGACCGTCACGGCCTCCCTGCTCTTCGGATCTGCCACCTTGACGTGCACGGCCGACTTGTCGGCGGGGTGAATCACAGGAGGGAATCGCCCTGCGGCATCGGACTTGACGGTTTCCTCCTTGCCTCCTCTTTGAAGAATGATCTCCGTGCCGGGCAATGGCTGGCTGCCGTCGGTCGCGTTGATCCTGCTCACGGCAACCCAGGTTTCCTTCCGCGTGTCGGCGTTGGCGTGAAACCCCTCGATCTCCGCGATGCTGCTCACGATCTTTTCGAGTTCGGCGTCGCTGCACTCGCCGATTTTTCTGCCGGCCGGAATGCCACTGGTCTTGAGCAGATCGCGCACATATTTTTCCGTGTCGTTTTCCTTCTTCGGGGCGTAGATGGGAATGGCTTCCGGGATCGTCCTGTCGCCATGCAGGCGCTTCAAGTTGGCCTTCAATTCCTCTCGCCCCGCGTCTTCGTCGGGAAAGATCAGGAAGGTCCTGCCCGATCTGGTGGTGGCGAATCCGATGTAGCCCTTTGCTTTCCTGGGTGCAGGCACGCCGTCGACCTTCCTGGCAGTCAGGTCGCCGGGATTGTTGATGCGCCACGGCAGCGTTCCGCCCGAGCGCAGCAGGTGACGGCCGTCTTCGCAGATGAATTCGGCGACTTCGATGTTGGGGTGGTAGGTTGCAGATATCAGTCTGGACATGCGGGTGTTTCCCTAGCTCAAGCCAAGCCGTTCAGGTGGGCTTCGATGGCGGACTCGGAAAGAAAGTGGCCGGGGTCGAAAGCGCCTGCAGCCGCTGCATACATGGAGCCTTCCGCTCCCGGCGATTCGGTCTCGCCGTCGTCATCGGCCCGGTCATCGTCTTCCGCGCTGTCTGGCTCGGAGCGGATCGTCGGAACGGGCGTCCAGTCCCACGCTTCCTCGCCCACCACCAGCACTGCCTCGTCCGGCGTTTCGAATGCGACGCGGGGCAGCCGTCCGTCGTCGGGAATGACGCCTTCGGCCAGCGTTTGGCGCTTCTCGCCGAGGATCCGGTAGGGCAGCCCCGACATGCCCTCGTGCTTGAAGATCTCGTCGCTGCCAAGGGGCGCGAAGCGCACGCTGTACCTGTCGTCGTGGCTCACGCCTTCCATGCGACGGCGCTTGGCCATGTCCATCGGCCCTGCATAGCTGTGGGTGGCCGCGTGCTCGCGCCAAAGGCCCTGGGTGCCGTGCACGATGCCGGAGGCACTCCACCTGGAAAAGCTGCCGCCGCCGTTGATGACGACCTCTTCCTTGGCGCTGATGCTGATCCTGTCGGACTCCATCTTGATGTCGAGCCTCGCCAGCAGGTTGATGCTGTTCTGCAGGGCGACGATGTCGATGCCGGCCGTGGCTGCGGTCAGGCGGATGGCCTTGTATGCGAAAAGGCGTACGGCCTCTTTCACGCTCACCAGAAAGCTCCTGCCGGCGCTGATGCTGGTGTGCCCGCCGCTGCTTAACGCGTTGTGCGTGATGCTGGCGATGTGGGTGGCGCCCGCCGCCGTGCTCTGGATGCCTGCCGCACTGGCGAGCACGAGGTGCGGTTCGCGGAGTTCAGGGAAATCTCCCTGCCGCGAATGGCGGCCCTTGATCGCATCGTTCTGTTCCTTGAGGGCCTGGGTGACCGCGTCCTGGTCGCCCGCTTCGTGCGCCTTCGCTTCCTGCGCGGTCCGGCTCTGCCGTTCATGCAGGTCGCGCGCGGCCGTCAGGCGTGCGACTGTTTCCCCAAGATCGGTGATGTGCGCATCGGCTCCGGGCCTCGGCTCGGTGCTGAGCAGCAAGCCCCTTGCTGCGCGCACCGCGGCATGGCCATCGGTACGCAACTCGGCGCCCTCGCCGCGGTCGTCCTTACGGCCTGCCGTGTCGTCGATGCGCCCGATGTGGCCGAGGCTCAGGCTGCTGCTGAGATGGTCGCTCTTGAGCTGTGCCTGGATCTTTCCGGGTTGATCGTCCAGCACCAGGTGGTTGCCGCGCGATCCGCCTGCTGCACCCGCCTTCAATTCACGGCTGCGCAGGCCCGATAGGTTCTGCTGGTCGGGCAGCCGCCACGCGGGCATGTTCTCGGCATTGAACACACGGCCGGTGATGATGGGACAGTCCGGGTCGCCGCCGAGGAAATCGACGACCACCTCCTGGCCGACGCGCGGCAGCGCAGCCGCCCCGAATGTCTCTCCGGCCCAGGCCATGGATACGCGGATCCAGCAGCTGGAGTTCTCGTTGCGTTGCCCGATGCGGTCCCAATGGAACTGCACCTTCACGCGGCCGTACTGGTCGACCCAGATCTCTTCGTTCTTCGGCCCGACGACGATGGCAGTCTGAGGTCCGCGGGTGCGGGGCTTCGGAGTGACGCGCGGCGGGCGCCACGCGTGGCTCACGGGCTGCGCATCGAAGCAGAAGCGCTGGACGGAGCCTTCGCCGGCATCGGCGCCTTCGGTGGCCCGGAGGTTCTCCCGCAACTCGTAGTCGACGGCAGTCAGAAGGTACTTGCGGTTCTGATCGCCCCTCGGATGGCCCGCCAGCTCGAAGATGCAGCCCGGCGCGAGTTCTCGCCTGTTGGAGCGGCCGCTGGCAACGCTGCCACCGCTCAGTTGCTCTTCGACGCGGGTGCGTGCACAGGCCTCGCCGTCGTCGTAATGCCTGTACCCACCGGGCCATTCGTACAGCTCGAGCTCGTCGTGCGAGTGGCCGGTGCGCAGCTCCCGCCGGCTGGAGAGGTCGGCCTTTGGCTTGAGCGGGTCGTAGTCGTTGGTGAAGTGCAGGCCGGAACGGACTTCTTCGCTCGTGCGCCACTCATGGATGCGTTCGTTCGAGCCATCGCCACCGCCGGTCATTCCCGCCTTCTCCAACGGATGAAACCGCACCGTCTCCCCTCCGGGCATCGGATCGTGCGAGCCCAGCACGTCATCCGCAAACACCAGCACCTGCCGCTGAGCCTCATGCCGGAAGTAGTAGTAGATGCCTTCCAGCTCGCACAGCCGCGAGACGAAGGAGAAATCGCTCTCGCCGTACTGCACGCAGTACTCCCACACGCGGTAATCGCGGGCCAGCCGCTTCTCCATGGGGTAGCCGTAGGCTTCGAGCACGTCGGCGACGATGTCCGGAACGGTCCTGCCCTGGAAGATTCGGAAGTCGCTGCGTCGCGTCGCGAGCCACAGCCATGGGCGCAGCTTCATTCGGTAGAAGCTATGGCGTGCGTCCTCTCCGGCCAGGCCGAAGGACGCGACGACACCGCCCAGGTAGCGCGTGCCGCCGCTCTCGGTCTGCATCGCCAGGGTAACGGTCTTGCCGAGCAGCATCTTCGGATCGACGCTGTTGCTGCTGCCCAGCAGTTCCACATCGAAGTCGTGGAGCCGGCTCAGCGCCTCGCGGCCGGTCAGCCAATGGAATTGCAGCGCTTCCCCCAACGGGGTCTGAATGGAAACCCGGCGCGTCATCGCACCACCGCGGACGCAACGGCGCACGGCGCCGGGCGAACGTGCCGGCGCGTGCCATCGAAGATGGACATGGATCCTCCCTGAAATCATTCGTTGCCGCTCTGTTCGGCGGCGTGTTTCGTCGGAGTATCCGGGCGCGCTCGGCCTTCCTTCCGCCGATGGCGAGATGGCGCACGGATTCGTGAACGAATGCGCGTGCCGGCCGCGCCGCCTATCGCCGCTCGACAGCGAGATTTCGAATGTTCACAGGTCGATGCCTGGCGAGCCGGTCGTTCGCGATTTCCGGCAGCCGAATGGCGCGCGCGGCCGGGTCCGGCCAGCTTTCGCTTCTTATCTACTTACTCTGTTATTTAAAGATAGTAGTAGTAGATAAGGGTAAACCCGCGCTGTGGACATCGGGGTTTTTTCCTTGCGCGACAAGGACTTGCGGTTGCCGCACCGCTGTGCGTGCGCCTGCTTCGCGCATGCAACCGGAAATGGAACAACATCCTGGAAGTCGCCCCGGCTGTGGATAAGGACCGACTTGTTCCGGAACTGTCCCCAGAGTTGTCTGGCGAAGCTTCGGAATGCACGGAGTGGTCAACGCAGACTCGTGCCCGTCGCCGGTGGACGTTCTATCGATTCACAACGATGCGATGGATCTGGATCCTCTCGGGCAGTTCGATCAAAAGCTCCTTGTCGCGCGGCAGGTGGTGGACGGTCAGCGGATCACCCTTCGTGAACGCGGTCATCGATTCCATGTCGGGCCAGTAGGAGATGGTCGTGAACCAGGTCTCGTCGTCGCGGTCCTCTCGCAGGAGCTGGACGCCGAGGGTACGCCTTCGGCGCGGTTGTAGGCTTCGTACTCATCGGCAACTTCAGGCCGGGTTCGGCCGCGCCAGATGCGGGCGATAGCGGGTTGGGGCTTGCTGGTCATGGTGGTCGTGCTTCCGTGGCAGGCGTTTTCGGAGTGAGGACGCTGCGCACGGCAGCTGCAGCTCGTGGAGCAATCCACGGAGTGACTGAAAGAATGGCCGCATCGATGGTTGCCGAAGTAGGACGGCTTTGCGTTCGTGTGCAGGCGAGTTCGGGTCATCGAGGCTCCGCGGCGGAAGGCACTTTGACGACGCCGACGACGACGCCGTTCATCGCGGTGGCCGCACCCGATTCGCTCGCGGGCTTGAAGAATCGGCGCGCACTCGATGCGGCGCTGGGTGCTCTTCGTGGATGCGGACAATTTCAAGCGATGCAGCGACGAGTACGGCCATGCCCAGGGCGACATCGCGTTGCAGCATCTCCCGGCCTCCATCGCAAGGCATGTCCGCCGACGTGGCGATCTCGCGGCGAGGTGTGGCGAAGAAGAGTTCGTGCTGGCCGGTGCCCGGCCGTAGCTTCGTCAAAACCGGCTCAAATGTCACCATCATGTAAATGAGAGTTGTTTTCATTGAGTGCTAGGATTCGCGCCCCCAGCTTCAGGCCTGCTGCCAGGTTTCCATCACAGGACGAAGCCTCTGTTCCCCTCTCCTCGCGACATCTCTCCGTGCTTTCTTCTCCCAGCTCTCACCCTCGTTTTCCCCGCGCCGCATCCGCCCTCGCCGCCATGCTGACGCTCACGCCCGGCTCCGACCTGTTCGCGCAGGAGGCGGCCGATGCCGGCACCTCCGGCACGCTTCGGACGATCGAAATCCAGGAACGCTCCGAGGGCTCCGCTTCGGGCTATGCGGGCCCTCGCGGCGGCACCGCGGCCACGCGCACCGAAACCCCGCTCATCGAAGTACCACAGGCAGTGCGGGTGGTGCCGCGCCAATTGATCGAGGACTTGGGCGCGACGCGGCTGGGCGACACCATCGACTACGTCAGCGGCATCGCGCGGCTCAACGACTTCGGCGGCACCTGGGACAACTTCGCGATCCGCGGCTTCAGCAACACCGAGGGCGGCTCGCTGCTCAACGGCTTCCCGTCGGGCCGCGGCTACGGGCCGCAGCGCGACGTGGCGAGCGTCGAGCGCGTCGAGTTCCTGAAAGGCCCGGCCGCCGCGCTCTACGGCAGCAGCGAGCCTGGCGGCACCATCAACGTGGTCACGAAGAAGCCGCAATTCACAGCCGCGCACACCGTCGGCGTGGAGGTCGGCACGCGGGGCTTCAGGCGCGCGACGCTGGACACCACCGGCCCCATCGGCACCAGCTTCGCCTACCGGCTCAACGCGGTGGCCGAGGACGGCGCGAGCCGCAGCAGCCTGATCGACAGCCGCAAGCAGGTGCTTGCCCCGGCGGTCACCTGGACGCCCGACAGCCGCACGGTGGTGCAGTACGAGGCCGAGCTCGTCCGCATCCGCGCACCGCTCGACCGCGGCGTGATCCAGATCAACGGCAACACCGGCGTGCTTCCACGAGACCGCTTCCTGGGCGAGCCCGACCGGGGCAACATGCACATCGAGGGCGACACCCATCAGCTGACGGTGGACCGCGAGCTGGGCACGGGCTGGCGCGCCCGGGTCGGCACTTCTTACCGCGAGACCCGCTACTTCGGCGACGCGGTTGACCTCAACAGCACGCTGCGGGCAGACAACCGCACCCTCAATCGACGGGACAGCTGGCGCAGCCTGCCGTCGCGCGACACGTCGGTCCAGGCCGAGGTCGAGGGCAAGTTCGCCACCGGCGGCATCGGCCACACGCTGCTGGCGGGCGTGGAATCCTGGCGGCTGTTCATGGGGCAGTACGGCGATTATTCGAACGTAGCTACAGCGCCCTACGCGATCGACATCTACAACCCGGTCTACGGCCGGGCCCGGACCGCGCCGCTCTCGCCCCTGTTCAACACGCGCGACAGCCAGCGCGCCACCGGCGTCTTCGTGCAGGACCAGATCGATCTGTCGCCGCACTGGAAGCTGCTGGCGGGCGTGCGCTTCGACCGCTTCCACCAGGACTACGAGGACCTGCTGGCGCGCAAGACCACCACCCAGAGCCATTCGGCCACGTCGCCGCGCGTGGGCATCACCTACCTGGTCAGCGACCGGCTGTCCTTCTATGCGAGCGCGGGCAAGTCCTTCCGGCCCAATTCGGGCGGCGACGAGAATGGCAACGCATTCGCGCCGCAGTCCGGTCGCGCGCTGGAAGCGGGCGCCAAATGGCTTTCGGCCGACGAGCGCCTGACCGCCACGATGGCGGTGTTCGACATCCGCAAGAACAACGTGCTCACCCGCAGCCCCACCAACCCCAACTTCAACGTCGCCGCCGGTCAGGCACGAAGCCGGGGCTTCGAGGCCGACGTGGCGGGGCAACTCGACGCCCACTGGCGCCTGACGGGCAACCTGGCCTATACCGACACCGAAGTCACCCGCGACAACAACCCGGCCATGCTGGGGCGCAGGGTGGCCAACATCCCGCGCGTCAGCGGCGGCCTGTTCGCCATCCGCGAGGACAGGCTGCTCGACGGCCGCTACGGCGTCGGCGGCGGCCTGGTGCACGTGGGCGAGCGCACCGGCAACGCCACCGACACCTACCGCCTGCCGGCCTACACGACCGTGCGATTGACGGCCTACTGGCAGATCAATCCACGCGTCCGGCTCACCCTGGACGTGAACAACCTGTTCGACAAGACCTTCTACGTCGCCTCCTGGAACAACCTCACGGTGCTGCCAGGCATGGGCCGCCAGGTGGTGGCGGGCCTGCAGGCGAAGTTCTGACGACGGACCGCCTCTGTTCGGAGGGGAAACAAAAAAGCCGGACACCTTTGCAAGTGTCCGGCTTCGTAACTGGTCCCGCCGCCAGGAATCGAACCTGGATCTCAGCCTTCGGAGGGCCGAATTCTATCCGTTGAAATACAGCGAGAAATTGGGATCCGGTTTGCACCGGAGTCCGACATTATCGCCTATCAGACGACGACAGTTTCGGCCTCCGCCGCAGCCGCGGCTCCCGGTTGCGGCCGGGCGAAGCCGAGACCCGCCAGATAGACCCTGAAGGTGCGCCTTCCCGTCGGCACGAGGTCGAAAGCTTCCGGGTCGAGCAGCCAGTTCTGGATGAGCCCGCTGATCAGCGCGTGCAGCCCCTGCGCCGCCACATGGCCCGGCACCGGCAGCTTGATGCGGCCTCGGCGCGCGGCCATGCGCAGGGCCTTCTCGAAATCGGCGACGCAGGCGTTGCGCGCATCCAGGTGGCGCTGCTGCACCGAGGCCATGTCGTGCGTGTATTCGACCTTGTGGGTCGCGATGTCGAACACGCGGCGCACCTGCAGGTCGGTGGTCATGAGGTTGAGCGCGTGGACCATTCCTTCCTCGATCTCGGCGAGCGGGTCCTCGACGTTGGGCGCGGTGGCGGCCGCCCTCGGCGTGGTCTCCAGCGGCAGGATGACGCGCTCCATCATCGCGTTGAAGAGATCGGCCTTGTCCTTGAAGTGCCAGTAGATGGCGCCACGCGTCGCGCCGGCCTGCTGCGCGATCTGCTGCAGCGTGGTCTGCGAGACGCCTTGCGCCTGAAACAGCAGCTCCGCGGCGTCGAGCAGACGATGCCGCGTGGCCAATGCTTCTTCCTTCGTACGACGTGCCACCAAGTCTCCTGATTTGTAAAGACAACGCCCTCTATGTATCGTGGGGCCATTGCTCGGCTGTCACTATACATCCATGAATGTATGTAAACTAGCCGGCTTCCCCGATGGCCCACCTGGCCGTACAGGTTTCCGGTTCGCCCCGCGAACGCGCCATCTCCCGTCTTCGCTTCAAAGGAATCGCATGCCTCTCTTGCATGTTTCGCGCCAATCGTCCTTTTCGCCGCGCCTCGCGACCGTGGCCGCCGTCGTCCTGCTGGTCCTCGCGGGCTGTGGCAAGAGCGACGCACCCGGAGGTCCGGGCGGCGGAGGCGGTGGTGGTGGCGGTCATCCCGCGCCCGAAGTCGGCGTGGTCGTGGCCGCGCCGACCGACGTCGGACTTGTTACCGAACTGCCCGGTCGCCTCGAAGCCTCCCGCGTCGCCCAGGTCCGCGCCCGCGCATCGGGCATCCTGCTGAAACGTGAATTCCGCGAAGGCAGCGACGTGAAGGCCGGCCAGCTGCTGTTCCGCATCGATCCGGCGCCGCTGGTGGCCGCCGCCCAGAACGCCCAGGCCACGCTCGCACGCGCCGAAGCCAACGCCGTGCAGGCCAAGGCCCTGGCCGACCGCTACAAGCCGCTGGTCGAGGCCAACGCGGTGAGCAAGCAGGAATACGCGACCGCCGTCGCATCGCAGAAAACCGCCGAAGCCGACGTGGCCGCCGGCCGCGCAGCGGTGCAGACGGCCAAGATCAACCTCGGCTATGCCGACGTGACCTCGCCCATCGCCGGTCGCATCGGCCGCGCCCTCGTCACCGAAGGCGCGCTGGTGGGCCAGGGCGACGCCACCGAGCTCGCCGTGGTGCAGCAGATCAACCCGCTGTACGTGAACTTCACGCAGTCGGCCTCCGACGTGCTGAAGCTGCGCAAGGCCGTGGCCGACGGACAGTACAAGCGCGCCAGCGGCGACGAAGCCGCGAGCATCCGCGTGGTGCTGGAAGACGGCACCGACTACCCGCTCGAGGGCAAGCTGCTGTTCTCCGACCTCACGGTCGATTCCACCACCGGCCAGGTCACGCTGCGCGCCGAAGTGCCCAACCCCAAGGGCGAGCTGCTGCCTGGCCTGTACGTGCGCGTGAAGCTCGAGCAGGCCCAGGCCACCAACGCGATCACGGTGCCGCAGCAGGCCGTCACGCGCACCCAGCAGGGCGATACGGTGTCGGTGGTCGACAAGGACGGCAAGATCAGCAAGCGCACCGTCAAGATCAGCGCCGCCAAGGACAACCAGTGGGTTGTGCTCGATGGCCTGAAGGCCGGCGAGCAGGTGATGGTCGACGGCTTCCAGAAGCTGCAGATGATGCCGCCGGGCACGCCGGTGAAGGCAGTCCCGTGGACCAAGCCGAACCCCAACGGCGGCGCGCCCAAGCCCGCCGCCGAGGCAGCCGCGCCCGCCGCAGCCGCCTCCGCTGAGAAGGCTCCGGCCGACAAGGCCCCGGCCGAAAAGAAGTAATCAGGAGCGCGCCCGCAAATGGCCAAATTCTTCATCGACCGACCGATCTTCGCCTGGGTGATCGCACTGTTCATCCTGGTGGTGGGCGGCGTGTCAATCACCCAGCTGCCGATCTCGCAGTACCCGCCGGTGGCGCCGCCCGCCATCGTCATCAACGTCGCCTACCCGGGCGCCTCGGCACAGACGCTCGAGGACAGCGTGCTGTCCGTCATCGAGCGTGAAATGAACGGCTCGCCGGGCCTGATCTACATGGAATCGGTGGCCCAGGCCGACGGCACCGGCTCCATCACGATCAGCTTCGAGCCCGGCACCAACGACGACCTCGCGCAGGTGGACGTGCAGAACCGGCTGTCGCGCGCGACGCCGCGCCTGCCTTCCGCCGTGACGCAGCAGGGCGTGCGCGTGGACAAGTCGCGCAACAACTTCCTCATGTTCGTGATGCTGTCCTCGGACAACCCGAACTTCGACCCTGTGGCGCTCGGCGACTACGCCGCGCGCAACGTCGTGCCCGAACTCCAGCGCGTGGTCGGCGTGGGCCAGGCGCAGCTCTTCGGCTCCGAGAACGCAATGCGCGTGTGGATCGACCCGGCCAAGCTGCAGGGCTTCAACCTGTCGGCCACCGACGTCAACAACGCCATCCGCGCGCAGAACGCGCAGGTGTCCTCGGGCACGCTGGGCGACCTGCCCAACATTCCCGGCCAGGCCATCGCGGCCACGGTGACGGTGAACGGCCAGCTGGTCAACGTCGAGCAGTTCAAGAACATCGTGCTGCGCGCCAACACCGACGGCTCGACCGTGCGGCTGAAGGACGTGGCGCGCGTGGAACTCGGCGGCCAGTCGTACGCCACCTCGGCGCGCCTGAACGGCGTGCCCGCGGTCGGTGTCGGCGTGCAGCCCACGCCCAACGGCAACGCGCTGCAGTCGGCCAAGGCGATCCGCGCCAAGATGGCCGAGCTCGAGCGCTACTTCCCGCAGGGCGTGAAGTGGGCCATTCCGTACGACAGCTCGCGCTTCGTGCAGATCTCGATCAGCGAAGTGGTCAAGACGCTGCTGGAAGCCGTGGCGCTGGTGTTCCTCGTGATGTTCCTGTTCCTGCAGAACTGGCGCTACACGATCATCCCGACCATCGTGGTGCCGGTGGCGCTGCTGGGCACCTTCGCCTCGCTGCTGGCGCTGGGCTTCTCGATCAACGTGCTGACCATGTTCGGCATGGTGCTGGTGATCGGTATCGTGGTGGACGACGCGATCGTGGTGGTGGAGAACGTCGAGCGCATCATGAGCGAGGAGGGGCTCTCGCCGCTCGAAGCCACGCGCAAGGCGATGCGGCAGATCTCCGGCGCCATCATCGGCGTGACGGTGGTGCTGATCTCGGTGTTCGTTCCGCTGGCCTTCTTCGCGGGCTCGACCGGCAACATCTACCGCCAGTTCTCCGCGGTGATGGTGGCCTCGATCGCCTTCTCGGCCTTTATGGCGCTGTCGCTCACGCCGGCGCTGTGCGCCACGCTGCTCAAGCCGGTGGAAGCCGGCCATCACCATGAGAAGACCGGCTTCTTCGGCTGGTTCAACCGCGGCTTCGCACGCACGGCCAAGGGCTACGAAGGCATCGTCGCGCGCATCCTGCGCCGAGCCGCGCGCTACCTGGTGATCTACGTCGCCATCATCGGCGCCGTGGCATTCACCTACAGCCGCCTGCCGAGCTCGTTCCTGCCGCAGGAAGACCAGGGCAACATCATCGTGAACGTGCAGCTGCCGCCCGGCGCCACGCAGGAGCGTGCGCTGTCGGTCATGCAGCAGGTCGAGGGCTTCATCCTGAAGCAGCCCGAAGTGCAGAGCATGGTGGGCGTGATGGGCTTCAGCTTCTCGGGCCAGGGCCAGAACGCGGGCCTCGCCTTCGTGACGCTGAAGGACTGGGAGGAACGCAAGGACCCGGCCCACTCGGCCAGCGCGCTGGCCGGCCGTGCCTTCGGTGCGCTCTCGGGCATCCGCGACGCCTTCATCTACCCGCTGAGCCCGCCGCCCATTCCCGAACTGGGCAACGCCAGCGGCTTCAGCTTCCGCCTGCAAGACCGCTCCGGCGCGGGCCATGATGCGCTGATCAATGCGCGCAACCAGCTGCTGGGCATGGCCTCGCAGAGCAAGGTGCTGGCGCAGGTCCGTCCCGACGGCCTTGAAGACGCGCCGCAGCTGCAGATCGACATCGACCGCGACAAGGCGAACGCGCTGGGCGTGAGCTTCGACGCGATCAACGCGACGCTGTCGACCGCGCTGGGTTCGAGCTACATCAACGACTTCCCCAACCGCGGCCGCCTGCAGCGCGTGGTGGTGCAGGCCGACGCTCCGGCGCGGATGCAGCCGGACGACCTGCTCAAGCTGAACGCCAGCAACACGCAGGGCCAGCCTGTGCCGCTGTCGGCCTTCGCGACCACCAAGTGGGTCACGGGCGCCACGCAGACGGTGCGCTACAACGGCTATCCGGCGATCCGCATCAGCGGCGACGCGGCACCGGGCTACAGCACCGGCGCGGCGATGGCCGAGATGGAGAAGCTCGCATCGCAGCTGCCCGCCGGCTTCGGCTACGAATGGACCGGCCAGTCGCGAGAAGAAAAGCTCGCCGGCTCGCAGGCCATCATCCTGTACGGCTTCGCGATCCTGGCGGTGTTCCTCTGCCTGGCCGCGCTGTACGAGAGCTGGTCGATCCCGCTGTCGGTGATCCTGGTGGTGCCGCTGGGCGTGCTGGGCGTGCTGGTGGCAACGATGCTGCGCGCCTATTCGAACGACGTGTACTTCCAGGTGGGCCTGATCACGATCATCGGCCTGTCGGCGAAGAACGCGATCCTGATCATCGAGTTCGCGAAGGACCTGCAGGCGCAGGGCAAGGGCATCATCGAGTCGGCCCTGGCCGCCGCCCACCTGCGGTTCCGCCCGATCATCATGACCTCGCTGGCCTTCGGCCTGGGCGTGGTGCCGCTGGCGATCGCCTCGGGCGCCGGCTCCGCCAGCCAGCGTGCCATTGGCACCGGCGTGCTGGGCGGCATGGTGACAGGCACCGCGCTGGCCGTGATCTTCGTGCCGGTGTTCTTCGTGGTGGTGCGCAGCCTGTTCAAGGGCAGCGCGCGCCAGCACGAGGCCGACAAGCGGCATGCAGAAGCCGCGGGCATCTCCGCGGAGGAAACCAAACATGACTGAACTCGGGCACACCCCCAGGCTTCGCGCACTGCGTGTCGCTACGCCCACCCCCTTGCAGGGGGCAACACCTGCGGCCCGGCAGAGCCGGTTCCGTGGTATTTCCCGAACAGGCCGCGCAGTGCGTGCAGCGCGAGCGGCCATGGAGTCGCAATGACAATGACGAAATTCATTCCAACGGCACTGGCCGCGGCAATGCTGCTGGCCGGCTGCTCGCTGATCCCGACCTACGAGCGCCCCGCCGCGCCGGTGCCCACCACCTACCCGGGCGACCCGTCGCAGCCTCCGGGCCAGGCCGCGGCCACCCTGCCGTGGCAGGACTTCTTCACCGACCCGCGCCTGGCGGGCCTGATCCGCACGGCGCTCGCGAACAACCGCGACCTGCGCGTGTCGGTGCTCAACATCGAGCAGGCGCGCGCGCAGTTCCAGATCGAGCGCTCGAACCTGTTCCCCGCGCTCGGCCTGACGGGCACGGGCTCGCGCTCGAGCCCCAACGCCTACCAGGCGATCGACCCGAGCCAGGGCAGCGTTTCGTCGCAGTACGCCGTCAACTTCGGCTTCACCTCTTGGGAGATCGACTTCTTCGGCCGCATCCGCGCGCTGAAGGACCAGGCGCTGGCGCAGTACCTCGCCACGGACGAGACCCGCAAGGCGGTGCAGATCAGCCTGATCGCGTCGGTGGCCAACGGCTGGCTCACGCTGCTGGCCGACGACGAGCTGCTGGAGATCACGCGCCAGACCATGGTCACGCGCGAGGAGTCGGTGCGCCTCACGAAGCTGCGCTTCGACAACGGCGTGTCGTCCGAACTCGATTTCCAGTCGGCGAACTCGGCGCTGGAAACCGCGCGTGCCGCCTATGCGCAGCAACTGCGCGCCCGCGCACAGGACGAGAACGCTCTCGCCCTGCTGCTGGGCGCGCCGGTGCCGGCCGATGCCACCGCCGGCGGCGCCAAGGGCCTGGACGGCATCAAGCCGATGCCCGACGTGCCGGCCGGCCTGCCTTCGGACCTGCTGGCCGAACGTCCCGACATCCGCTCGGCCGAGCAGCAGCTGATAGCGGCCAACGCCAACATCGGCGCGGCGCGCGCGAACTTCTTCCCGCGCGTGTCGCTGACGAGTTCCATCGGCACCGCGAGCAGCGAGTTCTCGGGCCTGTTCGACCGCGGCTCCAAGGCCTGGTCCTTCGCGCCCACGGTGACGCTGCCCATCTTCGACGCCGGCCGCAACATCGCCACGCTCGACTCGGCCAAGGCCGGGCGCGAGATCGCGGTGGCGCAGTACGAGAAGTCGATCCAGACGGCGTTCCGCGAAGTGGCCGACGCACTCGCGGGCCGCGCGACGCTGGGCGAGCAGGCGCGCGCGCAGCGTGCGCAGGCCGACGCGGAAGCCGTACGCTTCAAGCTCTCCGACCTGCGTTATCGCAACGGCATCGCCAGCGCGCTCGACCTGCTCGACGCGCAGCGCTCGCTGTTCACTGCGCAGCAGTCGGCTGTGACAACGCGCCTGCTGCAGTTGCAGAACCAGGTCACGCTGTACAAGACGCTGGGTGGCGGCTGGGCCACGCGCGACAGCAACGACGCGGCGGGCGGCAAGGGCTGAGGAAGCTCCCGGCGTCCCGGAGTGGCCGAGACGCCAAGGCGTCCCATAAGGGAGGTCCCTTGCTCCTGCCGGCAAGGGCTCTCTCTATAATCGCCGGTTGGTTAGGAAAAGCCCCCCGACGAGCCCCCGATAATTGAGGACGCGAATGAGCGCAGACCCGCATTACCAGGCCACAGAAGAAGCCCACACCGGGCCGATCAAGAACCCGAAGCAACTGCTGCTCGCGGTATTTTTTTCCTTCATTGCCCCGATCCTGATCATCGTGGGTCTTGTCTCCTACGTGGTCTCGGGCAACAAGCCCGCCGGCACCGCCCAGGGCGACAACATGGCGCTCTACGGCGTCACCAAGGAGGCGCGAGACCGCGAAGTGGCCGAGCGCCTCAAGAAGGTCGGCAGCATCGAGATCCGTGACGCCAACCGCCCGCTCGCAGCCGGCGAGGCCGTGTTCAAGGCCCAGTGCGTCGCCTGCCACGGAGCGCCCGGCATCCCCGGTGCCCCCCACCTGAACGACGCGGCAGCCTGGGGCCCGCGCATCGGCCAGGGCTACGCAACGCTGCTCGAACACGCCCTGAAGGGCAAGGGCGCCATGCCTCCGCAGGGCGGCGGCGACTTCGAAGACCTCGAAGTGGGCCGTGCCGTGGTCTACATGGCCAATGCCGGCGGCGCCAAGTTCCCGGTGCCGGATCGCCCTGCCGCAGCCGCGGCGCCGGCCGAAGGCGCTTCGGGCGCGGCGCCTGCCGCACCGGCGAGTGCGCCAGCCAAGTAAGCGTTTTCCCTAATCAGCCAAAAGAAGAAAGCCGGCCCAGCGCCGGCTTTTTCTTTTCCGCTCAGGTGTGCGGGACGGCTGCGTGGCGTCCGGCCGGGCTCAGCACGTGTCCGAAACGCGCGGGCAGATCGCTGGCCTGCACCGTCTCCGGCGTCCAGATTCCGCGTTCGACAGCCTCGGCTGCGATGCCCACGTCCTGCGTGTGCACCAGCCCGAGCCCCAGCGGCGAGGCCAGATAGAGCCGTCCGTCCTCGTCGAGCAGGCAGCCCGACACCGTGACCGCCGCGCCCGTATGAGCGGTGACGGCGAAGCCCCCGCTCGCATCCTCGGCGACACGCCATACCAGCGGTGCCGCCTCCAGTTCCACGTACACGCGCTGCGGTCCGTTCTGGAAGAACCACTGTCCTTCGTCGTCGTGCTCGTAGTTGCGGTGGATGAATTCGATCAGCTTGTCGTGCCGCAGCATCGAGCCCTTGGCCGTGCGGAACGGGCCCTGCGCCTGGGTGCGGTCGTCGCGCATGTACCAGTTGCCGCGCGCATCCAGGCCCAGCCAGCCGTAGCAATGCGGCACGTTGGGCCATTTGGCGAGCGCCTGCTTGACGATGTCATCCATGGCGTCATTCTCGTCCCGGCGGCAAGCCCCCGCCGTCAGCGGAGGCGCCGCCGTGCAGCTGCAGCCAGCCACCGACCTGTTCCGGCATGCCCCGCACATGCCCTGGCGGCAGCCCCATCGGAAAGCCGACGTGCCCGCCGTGCTCGGGCTGCCACAGCGTGACGTGCGAACCGACTTCGCCAGGCCTTGGCAGGCTGCGCGCCGGAATGAATGGATCGTTGCGCGCATTCACCACCAGCGCCGGCACGCGGATCGAGGCGAGATGCGGCTTGGCCGAGCCCCGCGCCCAGTAGTCGTCGGCATCGCGAAAGCCGTGCAGCGGCGCGGTGAAGACGTTGTCGAATTCGTAGAGGTTGCGCGACGACACCAGCCTATCGCGGTCGAACAGGCCCGGAAACTGCGCAAGCTTGGCCAGCGCCTTGGGCTTCATGGTCGAGAGGAACATGCGCGTGTAGACCAGCTTGTTGAAGCCCTTGCCGATGGCTTCGCCGCCCGCGGCGAGGTCCAGCGGCGCGCAGACCGAAGCCACGGCGCTCACCACGCCCGTGGCGGTTTCTCCCGCCTCGGAAGCCCATCGCATCAGCGCATTGCCGCCCAGAGACACGCCCGCGGCCAGCACCGGGCCGCCGCCCTTTTTCACATGCTGCTCGCGCATGCGCGCGAGGATCCAGCCGATCTCCTCGAAGTCGCCCGAGTGGTACGCGCGCGGCGCGAGGTTCATCTCGCCGCTGCAGCCGCGGAAATGGGGTACCGCGAAGGCCATGCCGCGCGATGCCGCGAAGGTTGCGAAGGCCTCGGCGTAGTGGCTGCGCGACGAGCCTTCGAGCCCGTGGAACAGCACCAGCAGCGGCCGCGCGCCGGGCATCGGCGCGTCGACGAAATCGACGTCGATGAAGTCGCTGCCATCCGGCGTCGACCAGCGCTCGCGCCGGTAGGCCGGCGCCTGGCCTTCGAAGCGGCGGGCATAGAGCGCGGCCCAGATGGTCTGCAGGTTGCCGCCGGGCAGCCAGCGCGGCGCGGCGTAGTCCATCGGCTGGAGGGAGGTTCCGGCAGAGGCAGCCGGAGAGAAGGAAACGACCGGAGAAAGCATCAATCGATCAATGCAGGACCTGGGGCGGATCGTTCGCGTCGTCCGGCTCGCGCGCGGTGCCGGGGCTCGCATGGTGCGCCACCATGCGCCAGCCCTGCGCGGTCTTGTGATAGACGTTGGTGGCCAGCACGAAGGCATGGCGCGGGCCTTCGGCGGTGAGCACCTCGATGCGCTCGAGCACGTTGTGCACCGCGCTCGCGAGCGAATCGATCTTGCGCACCCGCGCGGGCATGGCGTGGATCGCACCGTTGCCGAACATCTGCTCGAAGGCAGCGCGGATCGCCACGGCGCCCACCAGCCTCGGGCCGCCGGGGTGCACGCAGAACACCTCGTCCTCGTCGGCCCAGCAGGCCATCAGCGCGTCGATGTCGCCGCGCTGCAGCGCTTCGTAGAAAGCCGCCTCGACGTCGTCGGCGGTGCCGCCGATGGCCGCGGCGGCACGGAGTGGGGTCTTGGGCATGGCGTGATTTTGCCGCGTGCTCCGTGACGCGGGCGCTGCACCGCTTTGGCCCCGGCCGCACCGCGGTGCCGCAGCCCCGCCGAATCTTCTGCTCCGTTTTGGACCAAATGGTCAAAAGGAAAGCGTGAATTTTCCGTAAGCCATTGATATCAAAGAACTTATTCATCTGGCACGGCGCATGCAAGGAGCCTCCCGAACCCGCAACAGGAGCCCTTCCAATGAACGTCGGCATCTTCATTCCAATCGGCAACAACGGCTGGCTGCTTTCCGAGAACGCACCGCAGTACAAGCCCAGCTTCGAGCTCAACAAGCAGATCACGCTGAAGGCCGAGCGCTACGGCGTCGACTTCGCGCTGTCCATGATCAAGCTGCGCGGCTTCGGCGGCAAGACGGAGTTCTGGGACCACAACCTGGAGTCCTTCACGCTCATGGCCGGCCTCGCCGCCGTCACCAGCAGGATCAGGCTCTTCGCCACCGCGGCATCGCTGGTGATGCCCCCGGCCATCGTGGCGCGAATGGCCTCCACCATCGACTCCATCTCCAACGGCCGCTTCGGCCTGAACCTCGTCACCGGCTGGCAGCGGCCCGAGTACTCGCAGATGGGCATGTGGCCCGGCGACCAGTTCTTCGGCACGCGCTACCAGTACCTGTCCGAATACATCCAGGTGCTGCGCGACCTCTGGGGCAAGGGCTCGTCCGACTTCAAGGGCGACCACTTCAAGATGGACGATTGCCGCCTCAGCCCGCAGCCGCAGGCCGACATGAAGGTGATCTGCGCGGGCCAGAGCGACGCGGGCATGGAGTTCTCGGCGAAGTACGCCGACTACAACTTCTGCTTCGGCAAGGGCGTGAACACGCCCAAGGCCTTCGCCCCCGCGGCCGACAAGCTCATCGAGGCCACCGCGAAGACCGGCCGCAAGGTCACCACCTACGTGCTGATGATGGTGATCGCCGACGAGACCGACGAGGCCGCGCGCGCCAAGTGGGAGCACTACAAGGCCGGCGCCGACCACGAGGCCATCGCATGGCTGGGCCAGCAGGGCGCGGCCGACACGAAATCGGGCGCCGACACCAACGTGCGCCAGATGGCCGACCCGACCTCGGCCGTGAACATCAACATGGGCACGCTCGTCGGCTCCTACGAGAGCGTCGCGCGCATGCTCGACGAAGTGGCCGAGGTGCCCGGCACCGAGGGCGTACTGCTGACCTTCGACGACTTCGTTCAGGGCGTCGAGGCCTTCGGCGAGCGCATCCAGCCGCTGATGAAGAGCCGCGCGCATGTGCAGAGCCCCGTGCCTTCGCAGGCAGTGCCCGAGCGCCTCGCAGCCTGAGGAGGAACGCCACGTGACCACTCCAGCACGCAACACCACCCTCACCTCGAACACGCCCGTGGGCGCGCCGCGCGCACCCGGTGCGCCCGCGCCGCTGGTACTGCCCGCGCGCCCCGAGCCGCTGGCACTGCACGCCACCAACTCCGCGCTGATCGTCGTCGACATGCAGAACGCCTACGCCTCCATCGGCGGATACGTCGATTCGGCCGGCTTCGATATCTCCGGCGCGCAGGGCACCATCGCCAGCATCTCGCGCAGCATCGCGGCGGCGCGCGCGGCCGGCATGCTGGTCGTGTTCCTGCAGAACGGCTGGGACGCGGCCTACGTGGAAGCCGGCGGCCCCGGCTCGCCCAACTGGCACAAGTCGAACGCGCTCAAGACCATGCGCGCCAGGCCCGAGCTGCAGGGCAAGTTCCTCGCCAAGGGCGGCTGGGACTACGAGCTCATCGAGCAGATGAAGCCCCAGCCCGGTGACATCGTCGTGCCCAAGACGCGCTACAGCGGCTTCTTCAACAGCACGCTCGACAGCACGCTGCGCTCGCGCGGCATCCGCCACCTGGTGTTCACCGGCATCGCCACCAACGTGTGCGTCGAATCGACGCTGCGCGACGCCTTCCACCTCGAGTACTTCGCCGTGATGCTGGAAGACGCCACGCACGAGCTCGGCGGGCCCGCCATCCAGAAGGCATCGGTCTACAACGTCGAGACCTTCTTCGGCTGGGTGTCCACGACAGAGCACTTCTGCAGCACCTTCGCGCCCTCGCTCGCAACCCGATCCGCTCCGGCCGAAGCGGCCGTTGCCTGATTTCCCTTCCCCATCTTCTTCACCAAGGACTTTCCACCATGCCCAAGCAAGCCATCATTCCTCCCGGCACCGGCGTTCCCATCGCTCCCTTCGTCCCCGGCACGCTCGCCGACGGCGTGCTCTACGTGTCGGGCACACTGCCCTTCGACAAGGACAACAACGTGGTGCACGTGGGCGACGCGAGCGCGCAGGCCAGGCACGTGCTCACCACCATCAAGGGCGTGGTCGAGGCCGCCGGCGGCACCATGGACGACGTCACCTTCAACCAGATCATGCTCAAGGACTGGGCCGACTACGCGAAGATCAACGCGGTGTACGCCGAGTTCTTTCCCGGCACCAAGCCCGCGCGCTACTGCATCCAGTGCGGCCTGGTGAAGCCCGACGCGCTGGTCGAGATCGCGTCGATCGCGCACGTGGGCAAGAAGGCCTGAGCTTCATGAGCGCGCTGCACTACGAGGTGCACGGACCGTCCGATGCAGCGGCCACGGTGCTGCTGTCGTCGGGCCTCGGCGGCTCGGCCGGGTTCTGGCAGCCGCAGCTCGGCGCGCTGATCGCCGCAGGGCATCGCGTCATCGCCTACGACCAGCGCGGCACCGGCCGCAGCCCCGCCGCGCTGCCCGAGGCCTACGCCATCGCGCACATGGCGCGGGACGTGATCGAGATACTCGACGCGACGAACACCTCGCGGTGCCACTTCGCGGGCCATGCGCTAGGCGGCCTCGTCGGACTGCAGCTCGCGCTGGATGCGCCTTCGCGCATCGCGAGCCTCGCGCTCGTCAACGCGTGGTCGAAGCCCAACCCGCATTCGGCGCGCTGCTTCGATGCACGGCTCGCACTGCTGGGCGCATGCGGTCCGCGCGCGTACGTCGAGGCGCAGCCGATCTTCCTGTACCCCGCCGCATGGGCCGCCGAGAACGCGCAGCGCGTGGCCGACGAAGTCGACCATGCCTTCGCGCACTTTCCCGGCGAAGCCAACATGCGCGCGCGCATCGCCGCCCTGCGGGCCTTCGACGTGGATGCGCGCCTCGCCGACATCTCTGCGCCCACGCTCGTGGCCGCAGCCAGGGACGATGTGCTCGTGCCCTGGACCTGCTCGCAGCGCCTGGCCGACGGCCTGCGCGACGTCACGCTCGACTTCGTGCCGCACGGCGGCCACGCGCACTGCGTGACCGAGGCCGAAGACTTCAACCGCAGCCTGCTCGACTTTCTTTCGCGGGTCAGTGCACCCGCCGTTCCAGCATGACCACCACCATCTCTTCCACACTCGACGACGCCGCGCTCTCGCTGCTCTTCACCGGCGCGCGCAGCCACAACGGCTGGACCGATGAACCCGTCACCGATGCCCAGCTGCAGCAGATCTACGCACTCGCGAGCCTGGGCCCCACCTCGGCCAACTGCTCGCCCGCGCGCTTCGTCTTCGTGCGCACGCCCGAAGGCAAGCAGCGCCTCGCGCCCGCCCTCTCCAAGGGCAACCTCGACAAGACCATGGCAGCGCCCGTCACCGTGATCGCCGCGTGGGACCGCAAGTTCTACGACAGGCTGCCCACGCTGTTCCCGCATGCCGATGCACGCAGCTGGTTCACCGGCAGCCCCGAGGCCGCGCACGAGACGGCCTTTCGCAACGCCAGCCTGCAGGCCGGCTACCTGCTGCTCGCGGCGCGCGCGGTCGGGCTCGATGCGGGGCCGATGTCGGGCTTCGACAAGGCGAAGGTCGGCGCGGCCTTCTTCGAGGGCTCCGACTGGACCGTCAACTTCCTCATCAACCTCGGCCACGGCGACGCGTCGAAGGTGTTCGGCCGCCTGCCGCGGCTGTCCTTCGACGAGGCCTGCCTGCTGGCCTGAAGGAGTCACGCGAGATGCTGCACAACGCCATGGCCTCGAACCCTGCTCCATCGTCACCCAACCCTGCCCTGCTGCCGCAGGGCCTGCAGAAGGCCGACTACCGCAACGCGATGGCGCGGCTGGGCGCGGCGGTGAACATCATCACCACCGACGGCCCCGCAGGCCGCGCGGGCTTCACCGCATCGGCCGTGTGCAGCGTGACCGACGAGCCGCCGACGCTGCTGGTGTGCCTGAACCGCTCGGCCTCGGTGTACCCGGCGTTCAAGGCCAACGGCGTGCTGTGCGTCAACGTGCTGGCTGCCGGGCACCAGTCGCTCTCGGCGCTATTTGGCGGCAAGACGCCGATGGACGAGCGCTTCGCCGCCGCGCGCTGGAGCAGCAAGACCACCGGTTCGCCGATGCTCGACGACGCGGCCGTGTCCTTCGACTGCCGCGTGGTGCACGCGACGAGCGCGGGCACGCACGACGTGCTGTTCTGCGAAGCCGTCTCCATCGCCATCGGCGGGGCGGCGCAGGGGCTCATCTACTTCGATCGCCGGTATCACGAGATCGCTGCGCCGCCGCAGCACTGACCCGTTTTCTCCCCTCTCCCCTCGGGGAGAGGGTTAGGGTGAGGGGGCAACGGCGCTCGCAACAGCAGCAGTGACTTTCAGGCCGCCACCCTCACCCCAGCCCTCTCCCCAAGGGGAGAGGGAGCAAGACTCAGCGCGGCACGATGCCCTGCAGCACGATGCGCTGAACGTTCTCGACGGTCTGCTCGAAGAACCCTTCGTCCTCCAGCGTATGCCCCGACAGCGCCTGCACCTGCACGCCGAAGTCCGCGTAGTGCTGCGTCATCGCCCACAGCGCGAAGATCAGGTGATGCGGATCGACAGGCGCCAGCTTGCCTGCATCGATCCACGCGCGGATCACTTCCGATTTCTTCTCCACCAGCGTGCGCAGTTCGCGATCGAGCTCGTCGCGCAGCAGCGGCGCGCCCTGGATCATCTCCAGGCAGAAGAGCCGTGACGCGTCGGGCCTGTCGCGCGAGACCACCAGCTTGCGGCGGATGTAGTCGCCGATGGCCTGGGCCGGATCCTGCTCGGCGCTGAAGCCGCGCAGCGGTTCGAGCCACAGTGCGAGCAGGTCGCGCAGCACGTTCACGTAGAGCTCTTCCTTGTTCGCGAAGTAGTAGAGCAGGTTGCTCTTCGACACGTCGGCGCGTGCGGCCACCTGGTCGATGGAGGTGCCGTGCAGGCCGAAGCGCGAGAACAGCCCCAGCGCGGCGCCCAGGATCGCGCTGCGCTTGTCCTCTATCTGACGCAACCGGCGGTTCACTGCGGAAGCGCTTCGCACCGCGGGCTTCGCGCGCTTGCGCGCCGGGCTCTCCTTGCCGGCATTCGCAGCCAGCGCTTTTGTCTTCGGCATCTTCCCTCGCTCTTGATCTGATCGTGAATCGACAAACGCGCACCACTGTAAGGCCACGGTGCATCGCCTTGCGCCGCGACCGCCTTCGCAACGCATTCCCGCGCACCATGCTGACGCGACGGATGCTGTTTGTCCATTTGGTCCAACTGGCACAGACGTTGCATGGCGAAAGGCATGCCAAGCATGAGGAACCTGCCATGACCCTGCTGTCCGTGCCCATCATCGATCTCGCGCCCTACTTCGCCGGCACCGCCGAAGGCAAGGCGGAGGTAGCGAAGAAAGTCGACGAAGCCTGCCGCAGCATCGGCTTCCTCGTCATCACCAACCACGGCATCTCGCCAGAGCTGATCTCGCGCGTGTCCTCGCTCTCGCGCAGGTTCTTCGACATGCCGCTCGCAGAGAAGCGCAAGGTCGACCGCCCGCGCGAGGACGCCGTGCGCGGCTACAGCGCGGTGGGCGAGGAAGGCCTCTCCTACAGCCTCGAGGAAGCGGCACCGGGCGACCTGAAGGAGTCGTTCTCCATCGGCCCCTCGAACGTGCCCGACGACGACTACCACCGCGGCCCCGCCGCCGGCCCGCACTTCGAGCCCAACAGCTGGCCGCCCATCGAGGGCTTCAAGGAGGCCTACGAGCAGTACTTCGAGGCGATGAGCGATCTCTCGCGCTCGCTGATGCGCGTCTTCGCGCTCGGCCTCTCGCTGCCCGAGACCTTCTTCGACGACAAGATCGACAGGCACATCAGCATGTTCCGCGTGCTGAGCTATCCGCCGCAGCGCGAGCAGCCGCTGCCCGGCCAGCTTCGCGCGGGCGCGCACAGCGACTACGGCAGCCTCACCATCGTGCTGCCCGACGACAAGGGCCTGCAGGTGTTCAACAAGGCCGGCCAGTGGGTGGACGTGCCGCAGGTCGAGGGCGGCCTCGTGGTCAACATCGCCGACCTCATGATGCAGTGGACCAACGACCAGTGGGTGTCGACGCTGCACCGCGTGATCAACCCGCCCTTCGAGGTGGCGAGCACGAACCGCCGGCAGTCGCTGGTGTTCTTCCACCAGCCCAACTACGACGCGATGGTCGAGTGCCTGCCGAGCTGCCTCGCACCGGGCGAAGAGCCGAAGTACGCGCCCATCTCCTCGGGCGACCACCTCACCTCGAAGTTCGTCAAGCAGACGACCTTCGGCGGCACCAAGGTCACGGCCTGAGCCCCTCCGAACCCATGGCCCATCTCTCCTACGTCAACGTCTTCGCCAAGGACGTGGTCGCGCTCAGCGGCTTCTACCAGCGCGTATTCGGCTTCAAGGAGATCGAGGCGATCCGCTCGCCCATCTTCCGCGGGCTGGACACCGGCAAGTCGAGCCTCGGCTTCAACGCGCTCGATGCCTACGAGCTTCTGCACCTGGGCGAGTTCTCCGACACGCGCGGCGTGAAGTTCCTGCTGAACATCGACGTCGACAGCCAGGCCGACGTCGACCGCATGGTGCCCGTCGCGCTCGAGGCCGGCGCCACGCTCGTGAAGGCGCCGTACGTCACCTACTACAACTGGTACCAGTCGGTGCTGCTCGATCCCGAGGGCAACGTGTTCCGCATCAATTTCATGATGTAGCGGCGCGCGGCCTTCCTTCCCTCTCTTCTCCCTCTTCCGCCTTCCTCTCCCTCGTCTTCACGCTCCTCACGAAAGGTTGCTCCATGCCGCGCATTTCCTCCAACGGCCCGGCCCTCGGCCTGGCACTGACGCTCGCAACCTGCGGCGCCTCGTTCTCGCTGCCGGCCGCGGCCGACGGCTTCACGCTGAAGGACAAGCCGAAGATCGCGATGCTCTACTTCGGCCCCAAGAACGACGGCGGCTGGACGCAGGCCTTCGACGAGGCCCGCGTGAAGATCGAGAAGGAGATCGGCCAGAAGATCCAGTTCGTGGAGAACGTGCCCGAGGACGCCTCGGCCATCAAGCCCGCGGCGGAGAAGTTCATCCAGCGCGGCGCCAACATCGTGATCGGCACCGCCTTCGGCTATTCCGACAGCTTCAAGGACCTGGCCGCAAAGTACCCCGACGTGGCCTTCCTCAACGGCTCGGGCACCACCAACGGCAGCAACCTCGAATCGTTCTACGGCCGCACCTACGAGAGCCAGTACCTCTGCGGCATGGCCGCCGGCGCGGCCTCGAAGACCGGCAAGCTCGGCTTCGTCGCGGCCAACCCCTTCGGCGTGGTGAACTGGACCATCAACGCCTTCGCGCTCGGCGCGCAGAAGATGAACCCCAACGCCACTGTCAACGTGATCTACACCGGCGCGTGGAACGACCCGGTGAAGGAACGCGCAGCGGCGGCCGCGCTCATCGACCAGGGCGCCGACGTGATCGGCCAGCACGTGGACAGCCCCACGCCGCAGATCGTCGCGCAGGAGCGCGGCGTGTACGGCACCGGCCACCACCGCGACCTGCGCCAGTTCGCGCCCAAGGCCACGCTGTGCTCCTCCGTGTGGGTGTGGGACCGCTTCCTGACGCCGGAGCTCAAGAAGATCATGGCCGGCGGCTGGAAGCCCGCGCAGTACGGCGCCTTCATCGAAATGAAGGACGGCGGCACCGACATCGCCGGCTTCGGGCCCGCCGTGCCCAAGGACAAAGCCGCTCTCATCACCGCCGAGCGCGACGCGATCATGAAGGGCAAGCAGGTCTACGCCGGCCCGCTCGCCGACCGCGACGGCAAGGAGCGCGTGGCCAAGGGCGCCGTTCTTTCGGACGCCGACCTCTGGAAGATGGACTGGTTCGTCAAGGGCGTGGTCACGCAGAAGTAAGCCGGAGCCACGCACCTCATGCCCAACGCGCTCGAACTCACCGGCATACGCAAGTCCTTCGACGGCTTCGCGGCGCTGACCGATGCCCGCTTCTCCGCACGCTGGGGCGAGGTGCATGCGCTCCTGGGCGAGAACGGCGCGGGCAAGTCGTCGCTGATGAACATCGCGGCCGGGCTCTACGCGCCCGAGGCCGGGCAGCTGCTGGTGGACGACAACCCGGTTCGCTTCGCCGGGCCGCGCGACGCGGCGAAGCACCGCATCGGCATGGTCCATCAGCATTTCAAGCTGGTGCGGCCTTTCACGGTGGCGCAGAACATCCTGCTCACCGCGCCGCCGCCGGCGGAGTTCCAGAGCCACGGCGAGCGGCTGCGCGAGATCACGCGCGACATCCGCAACAAGGCGGCGGAGCTGGGCTTCGACATCGATCCCTCGAAGCGCGTCGATGCGCTGTCGGTCGCCGAGCAGCAGCGCGTGGAAATCCTCAAGGTGCTGCTGGCGGGCGCGCGCATCCTGATCCTCGACGAGCCCACGGCCGTGCTGACCGACCAGGAGGCCGCGCGCCTGCTGCAGACGGTGCAGGGCCTGGCGCGCAAGGGGGCGGCAGTGGTGCTGGTCACGCACAAGATGGCCGACGTGAAGACCTACGCCGACCGCGTCACGGTGATGCGCGGCGGCCGCACCGTGGCAACGCTCCAGCCCTCGGAGACATCGGTGGCCGAGCTGGTGAAGCTCACGGTCGGTGAATCGATCGCCGCGCAGGGATTTCAACCGCCGGCGGCCCCGCGCGGGCCGGTGCGCCTTTCGGTGCGCGGGCTGCGCACGCCGGCCTCGCCCGAGGGCCGCCGCGTGCTCGACGGGGTGGACCTCGACCTGCATGCGGGCGAGATCTACGGCCTCGCCGGCGTGGGCGGCAACGGACAGGGCGAGCTGGCGGGCGCGATCATGGGCCTGGAAGGCGAACCCACCGAAGGCGAGATGCGGCTCGAAGGCCATGGCGACCTGAAGACCATGCCCGCCTCGGTGCGCCGGAGCATCGGCATCGCGGCCATTCCTGCCGACCGCTACGGGCTCGCGCTCGCGGGCGGCCTCTCGGTGGCCGAGAACTACGCCATCGGCCGCGTGCACACCGGCCGCTACGGGCCCGTGTGGCGCCTGCGGCGCGGCCGCATCCAGAGCGACACGCAGGAAGCGGTGCGCGCCTTCGACGTGCAGGGCGTGCGCTCGGTCGCGCAGAAGGCCGCGCTGCTCTCGGGCGGCAACGCGCAGAAGCTGGTGCTGGCGCGCGAATTCGGCAAGTCGCCTACGCTGGTGCTCGCGCACAGCCCCAGTCGCGGGCTCGACGTGCGTGCCAGCGCCGAGGTGCATGCGCGGCTGCGCGCCGCGCGCGACAGCGGCGCGGCGGTGCTGCTCATCAGCGAAGACCTCGACGAGGTGCTGCAGCTCGCCGACCGCGTGGGCGTGATGACGCGCGGGCGCATCGCCGGCGAGTTCGCGCAGCCCGCCGACCGCCAGGCCATCGGACAGGCGATGGTGGACCATGGCTGAAGCATCGCTCTCCGCCGACATGGCCCCGTCGCACAAGACAACGGCAGCGCGACAGCCCCAGCCGCTCGCCGGCCGCCGCTACGCGCTGGAGATCCGCCAGCACATGGCCTGGCGCTGGCAGGCGCTGATCCTCGCGGCCGCGCTGCTCGCGGGCTTCGCCATCTCGGCGGCGATCCTCATCGGGGCCGGCGTGCCGGCCGACGAGCTCGCCAACGAGTTCGTGGTGCAGACCTTCTTCGACGGCCAGAACTTCCGCGCCGTGCTGTTCCAGGCCGCGCCGATGATCCTCGTCGGCCTCGCGGGCTGCGTTGCCTTCCGCGCGCGCTTCTGGAACCTCGGGCTCGAGGGCCAGATGATCTGGGGCGCCATCGGCGCGACCGCCGTCTCGATGTGGCAGATCGGCCCCGAGAACCTGCGCCTGCCGCTGATGTTCGTCGCCGCCATCGGCTGCGGCCTGCTGTGGGTGCTGGGCCCCGCGTGGCTCAAGCTGAAGCTGGGCGTGAACGAGATCATCTCCACGCTGATGCTCAACTACATGGCGGCCAACTTCCTGCTGCACCTGGTCTACGGCAGCTGGAAGGATCCGAAGGACAACTTCCCCTATTCGCCGCAGTTCCGCGTGTTCGAGCGCCTGCCCGAGCTGGGCGCGGGCATCGGCAGCTCGATCCTGCTGGCGGGCATCGTCGCGCTGCTGGCGTGGTGGCTGGCGAGCGTGAGCCGCATGGGCCTGTACCTGCGCTTCGTCGACGCGAACCCGCGCGTGGCGCATGCCAGCGGCGTGCCGGTGCGGCGCACCATCTACGGCGCGGTGCTGCTGTCGGGCGCGATGGCCGGGCTCGCGGGCTTCGCTGTGGCGGCGGGGCAGGAGGGCCGGCTCACGCAGGCCTTCTATCAGGGGTACGGCTTCTCGGGCATCCTCATCGCCTTTCTCGCGCGCAACAACCCGCTGGCGGCCACGGTGGTGGCGCTGCTGGTGGCGGCGCTCTTCGTCACGGGGCGCAGCCTGCAGGTGTTCTACCAGGTGCCGTTCTCGATGGTTCAGCTGATCCAGGCGGTGATCGTGGTGTGCGTGGCGTCGAGCGACTTCTTCATCCGCCACCGGCTGCGCCGCGTGGGCGGGGAGGCCGTGCAATGAACGGCGGCATCGTCCTCAACTGGCTGGCGAGCACACCTGACTTCGCCGTGCCTTATGCGCTGGCGGCGCTCGGCCTCATCATCTGCAAGCGCGCGGGGGTGCTCGCGCTCGGCGCCGAGGGGCTGATGCTGGTCGGCGCGCTGGCCGGCATCGGCGCGCAGATCGTCATCGGCCAGCCGGCCGTATCGCTGGTGCTCGCGATGCTGGCGGCCAGCGTGGTGTCGGTGCTGTTCGCGGTGATGGTGATCTGGCTGCGCGTGAACCAGGTGATCGCCGGGCTCGCGCTGGTGTTCTTCTGCCAGGGGCTCACGGCGCTGGTGGGCTCGATGGCCGAGTGGACCAACCATGCGACCGAAGGCATCGGCACGATGGGCCTGTGGCCGCTGTCGCTGCTGCCCGGCGTGGGCCGGATCTTCGAGCAGAACGCGATGGTGTGGCTCACGCTGCCGATCTTCGGCGCGGTGGCGTGGTTCTTTGCGCGTACCTCGGCCGGCCTGCGGTTGCGCGCGGTGGGCGAGAACCCGCAGGCGGCCGACGCGGCGGGCATCCGCGTGACGGCATGGCGCTTCGCGGCAGTGCTCGCGGGCTCGGCGCTGGTGGGGCTGGCGGGTGCCTACATCTCGGTGGTCAGCACCAAGCTGTGGATCGCGGGCATGACAGGCGGCCGTGGCTGGATCGCCGTGGGCCTCGTGATCTTCGCGCGCTGGTCGCCGTGGAAGGCGCTCGTCGGCGCACTGCTCTTCGGCTGCATCGAGGCGCTGATTCCCCAGCTGGCCGCCGCCGGCGTGCAGCTGCCGCAGTACTTCGTGATGATGACGCCGTATGCGGTGACGCTCGGCGTGATGGTGTGGGTCGCGCTCTCGCGGCGCGGCGCCGACGAAGAGCCCGGGGCGCTGGGACAACCCTATGTGAGAGAAGAACGTCGATGAAGGCCTGGGTCTACAACGAGGAGCGCGAGCTCGACGCGGCGCGGTTCGCCGACTACCTGAATCCGGCCACCACGGCTGTCGTTTCCATCGACATGCACCGCGGCCACCTGGACGACAGTCCCGACTGCCCCTGCCCCGCGCCGCGCGCACGCGACGTGGTGGCGCCCATCGACGGCTTCCACGACGCGGTGCGCGCGCTGGGCGTGCGCATCGTGCATGTCAAGTCGGTGCTGCGGCCGGGCGGCGTGGACGACATCAACGGCATTCCGTCGGCATGGCGGCGCACCTTTCCGCTGCACGTGGGCGAGATCCCGAACGCCGACGCGCACGCCATCGAGGGCTCGAAGTGGACCGAGTGGGTCACGCGCGTGGAGCCCGGCGACATGCGCGTAGACGGGAAGCGCCGGCTCTCGGCCTTCTACCCGACCGACCTCGACTTTCTTCTGCGCAACCAGCGCATCGAGACCGTGGTGCTCGACGGCGGCTTCACCGACTGCTGCGTGCTCAACACCGCCTTCGACGCCAGCAACCGCAGCTACCGCGTGATCGTGCTGCGCGACCTGGTGCGCGGCACCGACGCACACCTGGAAGGCGCGGCGCTCGCGATGGTGTCGCTGCACCTGGGGCTGGTGATGGATTCAGAAGAACTGCTGCGGGTGTGGCGCGGCTGAATCTCAGCCCGACACTCCGAGCCAGCGCGCGGCCACCGCCGGCATGTCGCCCTGGGCGGACTCCCACACCAGCTCGGGTGCCGCCACATGCACGCCGGGCGGCGCGATGCGCAGCGCCACATCGACCAGCTCCGCCACCTTCACCGCGCGCACCGGCTGCTCGCTGCTGGGCACCATGAAGCGCACCACCGAAAGCATCCACGCGGCCAGCCGCTCGAAGGGGTTGGCGATCTTCGCGTTCACCGGCTTGCGCGCCGAACGCACGAGGATCACGCGCTCGAAGCCGCAGGCCACCACCGCCTGCTCGTCGAGGCTCGCGAGGCCGCGCTTGAGCGCTTCGGGCAGCCGGCCCTGGTCGTGCGGCAGCACGATGGCCAATGTCTGCACGCCGCAGGCACGCAGCCAGCGGGCCAATTCGGGCAGATCGGAAGGCTCGGGCACCCACAGCGCGCGCTCGCGGTCGTGGTACAGGCGCGGCGGGTCGAAGGTGACGATGGCGGTGTGGGCCGAGGTCAGCGGCCATTGCGCGATCGGCTGGGCCGGGCTCAGGTAGGTCTCGACGCCGCGCAGCCCGTCGCGGATCGGCTCGCGCGCCAGCACGCGGGTGTGGGCATGGCGGTGGCTCCCCGCCAGCCGGCGCAGCAGTTCGGCGCCCAGCGCGCCGGTCGCGCCCGCGATCAGCAGCGTGCCGAAGGCATCGGAGGCAACGGGCATTACCGCACGGTTGGCGGCTTGCAGGGCTTGCAGTGGATCAACGGCCATGGAGCCGCCTATGCTACCTTCCGCATCTTCTGCGGAGGTAATGCAAATGATGATGAAGCGCTGGTTCCTGATTCTCGCGGCGGTCCTGTCCCTGAGCGGATGCGGCTACAACCAGTTCCAGTCCCTCGACGAGGCCAGCAAGTCGGCCTGGAGCGAGGTCCTCAACCAGTACCAGCGGCGCGCCGACCTCGTGCCGAACATCGTGGCCACCGTGAAGGGCGAGGCCAGCTTCGAGCAGGACACGCTCACCAAGGTGATCGAGGCGCGCGCCAAGGCCACCTCGATCCAGGTGACGCCCGAGACGCTCAACAACCCCGAGGCCTTCAACAAGTTCCAGCAGGCACAGGGCGAGCTCTCGTCGGCGCTGTCGCGGCTGATGGTGGTGTCGGAGCGCTACCCCGACCTGAAGGCCAACCAGTCGTTCCGCGACCTGCGCGTGACGCTGGAAGGCACCGAGAACCGCATCACCGTGGCGCGCAACCGGTACATCGAAAGCGTGCAGGAGTACAACGTGCTCGCGCGCAGCTTCCCGACCAACATCACGGCCAAGGTCTTCGGCTACGCGACCAAGCCCAACTTCTCGGTGCAGAACGAGGCGCAGATATCCACGCCGCCAACGGTCGACTTCAGCGCACCGAAGAAGTAAGCCGGCAACCTGATGGCCATCGCCGCACTGCTTCGCCGCGCGCTGGCCGCTGTCGTTCTCGCGGCCCTGGCCGGCGTCGCGCTGGCCCAGGGCCTGCTGCCGATCCCCACGCTCACCGCGCGGGTGATCGACCAGACCGGCACGCTCGACAGCGCGCAGCGCAACGGCCTCGAAACCAAGCTCGCGGCCTTCGAGCAGCGCAAGGGTTCGCAGATCGTGGTGCTGATGGTGCCGACCACCGCGCCCGAGGACATCGCCAGCTACACGCAGCGCGTGGGCGATGCCTGGAAGATCGGCCGCAAGGGTGTCGGCGACGGCCTGCTGGTCGTGGTGGCCAAGGACGATCGCAAGATGCGCATCGCCACGGCCAAGGCGCTCGAAGGCGCGGTGCCCGACCTCGCGGCCAGCCGCATCATCGACGAGGAAATGAAGCCGCGCTTTCGCAACGGCGACTTCGCGGGCGGGCTGAACGCGGCAGTGGACCGGCTCATCGGGCTGGTCGATGGCGAGCCGCTGCCCGAGCCGTCGCGCAACACGGGCGGGGGTGGCAACGAGGGCTTCGACTGGGAGAACCTCGCGATCTTCCTGTTCGTCGGTGTCTTCGTCGGCGCGCCGATCGCGCGCGCCATCTTCGGCAAGAAGCTGGGCACGATGTTCATCGGCGGCGGCGTGGGCGTGGTGGTTTTCTTCATCACCACCAGCATCGCCATCGCGGTGATCGCGGCGCTGGTGGCACTGATCGTCTCGCTGGTCGCGGGTACCGGGCGTCCGGGCGGTGGCGGGGGCGGCGGCTGGAGTTCCGGCGGCGGAGGCTGGGGCGGCGGTGGTGGCGGCTTCAGCTCCGGCGGTGGCGGCAATTTCGGCGGCGGCGGCGCGTCGGGGGACTGGTGAACACGATGCAAAGCACCAACACGAAGCCCTCTGGCAGCGAAGCGGGCCTCTTCACCAAGCTGGGCCGCATCTGGCGCCATCGCTGGATCGATGAATCCGAGGTGCGCCGCGCGATTCCTGCGGCAGCGCTGGAGCGCCTCGCGGGCCGCGTGACCGCGAGCGAGCGGCGCCACAGCGGCGAGATCCGCATCTGCGTCGAAGCCGGCCTGCCGATGTCCTACCTGTGGCGCCATGCGCCGCCGCGCGAACGCGCCGTGACGCTGTTCGGCAAGCTGCGCGTATGGGACACCGCACACAACAACGGCGTGCTCATCTACCTGCTGCTGGCCGAGCACGCCATCGAGATCGTGGCAGACCGGGGTATCGACGCGCATGTGGACGATGCCGAATGGGCCGCCATGGCACAGCGCATGAGCGCGGCCTTCCGCGAAGGCCGCTTCGAGGACGGGCTCACGCAGGCGCTGGAAGAGATTTCCGCGCTGCTGGTCGAGCACTTTCCGCTGGCCGAGGGCGAACTCGACGTGAACGAGTTGCCCGATGAACCGGTGGTGCTCTAGCAGCCTTCGCGCGGTGGCACAGCCCACACCGCGTCGCCACCAACCGCATGAAAGCGCCGCCCCGGCGCAGATTCCATCAGCCACCCGCCCGTGAACTCGCCGAAGGCCGGCAGCACGGCCTGCTGCCCGTCGCTCGCGAAGCAGGGCAGCCGCACGCTGTCGCGCCCTCGCCCCTGAAGCCTGCAGACCGGATGCAGATGCCCCGCGAGCACGAAGTGCGTGGCATGCACCTGCGGATGGTGGCAGCAGGCGAAAGGGCCCAGCAGGAAGGGCTCGTCGACCACCTCGATGCCGAGTTCCGGCGGCGGATCGCCCGCACGGCTGTCGTGGTTGCCGCGCACCAGGGTCATGGCAATGGCCGCGTGGAGCGAACGCCAGGCCTCGACGGCGGCCAGCACCGTACGCGCCTGCGCCGCATGCAGGAAGTCGCCGAGGAAAACGATGCGCTGCGGCTCATGCTTCTGGATCAGCACATCGAGCCGCGCGAGGTTCTGCTGCGTGGTCCCGCCCGGCACCGGCTGGCCGAGCGCGCGATAGGTCGCGGCCTTGCCCAGGTGCAGGTCGGCCACGAACAGCACGCGCCGGCCGGGCCACCACAGGGCACGCTCGGGCAGCAGGTGCAGCAGTTCGCCCGCCCAGTGCACGGCGAGTGGCGAATTGGATGTATCGGGGGATGTCACCCGGCCAGTGTCGCAAAACCTGCGATTGCCTTGCAAAGGCCGTCCAGAGCCCCCATTTGCCTGCCATGACCGAATCGCCCCCGCTGCACATCGTCTGCCCGCACTGCCACACGACCAACCGCGTGCGCGCGGCGCAGCTGGGCAGCGCCCCCGACTGCGGCAGCTGCCACCGCCCGCTGTTCACCGGCCATTCGACGGCGCTGGCGGATGCCGCCACCTTCGACCGCCACATCGCCCGCAACGAGATTCCGGTGCTGGTCGATTTCTGGGCGCCCTGGTGCGGCCCCTGCCGCCAGATGGCGCCGGCCTACGAGCAGGCCGCAGCCCAGCTGGAGCCCTACGTGCGGCTCGCCAAGGTCGACACCGAGGCGGTGCCCGCGCTGGGCGCGCGCTTCAACATCCGCAGCATCCCGACGCTGGCGCTGTTCCGCGGCGGCCGCGAGGTGGCGCGGCAGGCCGGCGCGATGGGCACGGCCGACATCGTGCGTTGGGTGAAGGCGCACGGCGCGGGCTGAGACTAGAGCGGCGGCAGCGGCCTTGACGGCCGCGGCGGCCGCCGGCGGTCGCGCCGCTGGCTCACCGGCTTCGGCGGCTTGCCCGGCCCTTCTTGCCCGAAGGCCAGCGTTCCCTTCACGCGCTCCACGCCGCCGGCCGTGACCGCGCCGCCTGCGGCCTTCTCGAGCTGCTCGACCATGCGCGCGATGCGGTCGGCCACGTTCTCGTTCGACAGCTTCTCGCGGAACAGCTCCACCATCAGCGGAAACGAAAACGGCGTGGGCCGTGCGAGCGGCTTCAGCACCAGCCGCTGCGTGGCGATGCGCTCGAGGCTCGCGCGCAGGCGGCCGATCTCGAGCTCCTGCGCGAGCAGTTCCTGCTCGGCCTGCAGCAGCAGCCTGTTGCCGGGGTCGTACTTGCGGAACACCTCCCAGAAGAGCGACGACGAGGCCTGCAGCTGCTTGCTGCTGCGCTTCTCGCCCGGATAGCCCTGGTAGATGAGGCCCGAGACGCGCGCGATCTCGCGAAAGCGCCGCTGCGCCAGCTCGCCCGCGTTGAGCGATGCCAGCACCTCGTGCAGCAGCGCCGCGCGCTGGTCTTCGCCATCGCCGTGGGGCAGCGTCAGCACCCGCGGCAGCAGCGCCGGCCAGTCGACCTCGGTCGCGCTCAGCAGCTCGAAGCCGTAGTCGTTGACCGCGATCGAGAAGGTGCGCGCCTCGTGCTGCGCGACGCGCCAGGCCAGGAGGCTCGCGAGCCCGAGGTGCACGTGCCGGCCCGCGAAGGGATACAGGAACAGATGCGAGCCCTCGCGCGTGCTCAGGGCTTCGGCCAATAGCGTCTGCGGCGTGGGCAGCGCCGACCACTGCTGCTGTATCTCCAGCAGCGGGCGCACGCACTGCAGCTCGGGCGAGTCGTAGCGACCTTCGCCGGCCTGCGCGAGCTGCTGCACCACCGCGTCGGCCAGGGTGTTCGACAGCGGCATGCGCCCACCGCCCCAGCGCGGCACCGCGGCGCGCTTGCCGCTGGCGCGCCGCACCCAGGCCGTCATGTCGTGGATGCGCACGAGTTCGAGCATGCGGCCGCCGAACAGGAAGCAGTCGCCGAGCTTCATGCGGGCGACGAAGCTCTCTTCCACGCTGCCGATCTTCGAGCCGCCGACGTATTGAACCGAGATGCTCGCGTCGCTCACGATGGTGCCGATGTTCATGCGGTGCCGCCGCGCGAGCCGCGCATCGGGCACGCGCCAGACGCCCTCGGCATCGGGCACCACGCGCTTGTAGTCCGGATAGGCCGCGAGAGACGGGCCGCCCTGCGCCACGAACTCCAGGCACCACTGCCAGTTCTCGCGCGCGAGGCTTTCGTAGGCCGCCGTGCCGCGCACTTCCTCGTAGAGGTCGTCGGGCACGAAGCCGCCGCCCAGCGCGACCGTCACCAGGTGCTGCACCAGCACGTCGAGCGGCTGCTCGGGCGAATGGCGCGCCTCGATGTGCCCGGCCGCGATGGCGACGCGCGCGGCCGAGCCTTCCACCATCTCCACGCTATGCGTGGGCACGAGCGTGATGCGCGAAGGCCGCCCCGGCGCATGGCCCGAGCGGCCCGCGCGCTGCAGCAGCCGCGCGACGCCCTTGGGCGAGCCGATCTGCAGCACGCGCTCCACCGGCAGGAAGTCCACGCCCAGGTCGAGGCTGGAGGTGCAGACCACCGCCTTGAGCTCGCCGCTCTTCAGGCCCAGCTCCACCCATTCGCGAACCTCGCGGTCGAGCGAGCCGTGATGCAGCGCGATGAGGCCCGCCCATTCCGGCTTTGCTTCGAGCATCGCCTGGTACCAGATCTCCGCCTGCGAGCGCGTGTTGGTGAAGACCAGCGTGGTGCTGCTCGCGGCGATCTCCTCGATCACCTGCGGCAGCATCGTGAGGCCCAGGTGGCCGCCCCACGGAAAGCGCTCGGCGACGCCGGGCAGCAGCGAATCGATGACCAGCTTCTTCGGCACCTGCCCCTGCACCAGCACGCCCTCTTCATGGCCCAGCAGCGCATGCATCGCCTCGTGCAGGTTGCCCAGCGTGGCCGACATGCCCCAGATCGCGAGGCCCGGGTTCCAGCGCTTCAGCCGCGCGAGCGCGAGCTGCACCTGCACGCCTCGCTTGTTGCCCAGCAGCTCGTGCCATTCGTCGACCACCGCCATGCGAACGTGGCCGAGCACCTCGTGCGCATCGGCGCGCGCGAGCAGCAGCGAAAGGCTTTCGGGCGTGGTGACGAGCACCGTTGGCAGGCGCTGGTTCTGCGCGCTGCGCTCGGCGGAGGTGGTGTCGCCGCTGCGCGCGCCGGCGCTCCATGGATGCACCTCGGCGCCGAGGGCTTCCAGCGGCTGCTGCAGTGCGCGCAACGTGTCGGCCGCCAGCGCGCGCATCGGCGTGAGCCACAGCACGGTGAGCGGCTCGGCAACGGGCCGCGCGTTCGTCGATGCGGCCGCCTTGCGCGCCCGCACGAAGGCGTGCAGCGCACCCAGCCACACGGCGTAGGTCTTGCCAGCGCCGGTGGTGGCATGCAGCATGCCCGAGCGGCCATCGGCGATCGCCTTCCAGACCTCGCGCTGGAATTTGAAGGGCTTCCATCCGCGCGCGGCGAACCACGTGTCGAGCGCTGTCTTGACGATTCTGCTGCTCATTCGGGCAACAACGCAGCGAGCGTCTGCAAGGTATCGGCCTCCTCAACCGGCTTGTCCTCGCGCCATCGCAGCATGCGCGGAAAGCGCACCGCGATGCCGCTCTTGTGCCGCGTGCTGCGCGCGATGCCCTCGAAGCCGAGCTCGAACACCAGCGTGGGCTTCACGCTCTTCACCGGCCCGAAGCTCTCTACCGTGGTCTTGCGGATGATCGCGTCCACGCGCGCCATCTCGGCATCGGTGAGGCCCGAGTAGGCCTTGGCGAAGGGCACGAGCTTGCGGTCCTCCTGCCCGGGCGGGCCGTCCCACACGGCGAAGGTGTAGTCGCTGAAGAGGCTGGCGCGCCGGCCGTGGCCGCGCTGCGCGTAGATCAGCACCGCGTCGACGCTCAGCGGATCGATCTTCCACTTCCACCACACGCCCACGTCCTTGGTGCGGCCAACGCCGTACTGCGCGTCGCGGCGCTTGAGCATCATCCCTTCCACGCCCATGGCGCGCGCCGCTTCGCGCTGGCGCGCTAGATCGGGCCAGTCGGCCCCGGCGAGCACCGGGCTCGGCAGCAGCGAGGGATGGTCCATGCGCGCCACCAGCTCGTCGAGCAGCACTCGGCGCTGCGACTGCGGCAGCGCGCGCAGGTCGCGCCCCTCCCATTCGAGGATGTCGTAGGCCAGCAGCACCACCGGGATGTCGCGCAGCAGCTTCGCGCCCAGCGTCTTGCGGCCGATGCGCTTCTGCAGCTCGGCGAAGGGCTGCACGCGGCCCTCGCGCCAGACGACGATCTCGCCATCGAGCACCGTGCCGTCGGGCAGCGCCTCGCCGAGCGCGGCGAGTTCGGGGAAGCGCTCGGTCACCAGTTCCTCGCCGCGCGACCACACCCACGCCGCGCCCGCGCGCTTGACCAGCTGCGCGCGGATGCCGTCCCATTTCCATTCGACGATCCAGTCCGAGGGCGGCCCCAGCACCGCGTCGAACTGCTCCAGCGGCAGGTTGAAGGGATGCGCAAGGAAGAAGGGGTAAGGCTGGCCGCTGGTCTTCTGCTCCTGCTCGCTGCCCGTCTCGGGTGCGATGAGCGCCTGGTAGTCGTCGGCCCGCGGCCTTCCTCCGATGTGCGTGTAGCCCATGAGCCGCTGCGCCACGCGCTTGGCGTCGATGCCGCCCACCGCCGCGAGGGCCTGCGTGACCTGCAGCTTCGACACGCCGACGCGGAACGCGCCGGTGATGAGCTTGAAGTACACCAGCCCCTCCTCGGGCGCGAGCTGCCGCCACTGCGCGCGCAGGCGGTCGGGCAGCTCGTCGGGCGTGTTCTTCGCGGCATCGCGCAGCGGCAGCAGGTGCTGCTCGACCCATTCGGCAAGGCCCAGGTCGTGCGCGTCGGTGGGCGGCGGCAGCAGCAATGCGATGGTCTCGGCCAGGTCGCCCACAGCGTCGTAGCTCTCGTCGAACAGCCACTCGGGCAGGCCCGCCGCCTCCTGCGCGAGCAGCCGCAGCAGCTTGACCGGCACCAGCTGGCGCGGCTTGCCGCCGGCAAGGAAGTAGACGGCCCAGGCGGCGTCAGCCGCATCGGCTTCTCGCAGGTAGCGCTGCAGGGCGGCCTGCTTGGCGAGGTTGGAGGTGCTGGCGTCGAGCTCATGGTACAGCGCGGCGAAGGCCTTCATGGCATCTCTCCTTCCCCCTCTGGGGGAAGGTTGGGATGGGGGCTCTCGGCCTCCCCATCGAGCGCCGCCTGCCCCCTCCCCTGCCCTCCCCCGGAGGGGGAGGGAGTCTCTTGATCATCTTCATCACCGTACTCGGTTTTGAACGACTGCGCATCGAGGCCGTTCTCTCTGAGCCACCGCACCATCACCTGCACGCTGCCATGGGTGACGAAGACCCGCTCGGCACCCGTGCCGGCGATGGCCTGCTGCAAGCCGGGCCAATCGGCATGGTCGGACATCACGAAGCCCCGGTCCACGCCGCGCCGCCTGCGCGTGCCGCGCAGCTGCATCCAGCCGCTCGCGAAGGCGTCGGCGTAGTTGCCGAAGCGCTTCATCCACGGCGAACCCTGTGCCGAGGGAGGCGCGAGCACCAGCGCACGCTTCAGCAGCGCGGCATCGACGCCCTCGCCGTCGGCACGCAGGGTGGGCGGCAGCGCGACGCCGGCCGCGCGGTACACGGCATTGAGCGGCTCCACCGCGCCGTGCACGACGATGGGCCCGATGCTCGCGTCCACGCCGTGCAGGATGCGCTGGGCCTTGCCGAAGGCATAGCAGAACAGCACCGATGCGCGGCCGGCTTCGGCGTTGGCGCGCCACCACGCGTCGATCTGCGCGAACAGCACCGGCTGCGTGGGCCAGCGATAGACCGGCAGGCCGAAGGTCGACTCGGTGATGAAGGTGTCGCAGGGCACCGGCTCGAACGGCGGGCAGGTGCCGTCGGGCTCCGTCTTGTAGTCGCCCGAGGCCACCCACACGCGCCCGCCGTGCGCGAGCCGCACCTGCGCCGAGCCCAGCACATGGCCCGCAGGGTGCAGCGAGACGCGCACGCCGTGGTGCTCGATGGCTTCGCCGTAGGGCAGCGTCTGCAGCGCGATGTCGCGTCCCAGGCGCGCGCGCAGCGTGCCTGCGCTGTCGGTGTGGGAGAGATAGTGCCCGTGCCCGGCGCGCGCGTGGTCGGAATGCGCATGGGTGATGACCGCGCGCGCCACCGGCCGCCACGGGTCGATGTAGAAATCGCCGGGCGGGCAGTACAGGCCCTCGGGCCGGGCGACGACGAGGAGGTCTTCTTCCTGCTTTGCGGGAGGCATGGCACGCCATCGTAGGCGCTGCCGGGGTTTGGCGCCGCCGAACGACGGGCGCAAAGCGTTGTGGGCGGGCTCCTACCCTAGGGCCGCTTCGGGCGGTTCTTCGCCATGTCGAGCACATTCATCTTCATGCCGTTGGGCATGACCATGTCGCCCGGCTTCTGGTCGGCCTTGCAGGGGCCGATCCATTTGGCCTCCATCACGCTGTGGCCCTCGGCGCGGCCCATCAGCGGCGGGTTGTAGCTCGACTTGCTCTCCATGCGGTAGGCGGTGCCGAAATCGCCGCTCATCACCGCGTGCGATGTGGCGACGGTGTTGCCGATCTTGCAGACCGAGTCCATGACCAGCTTGCCGCCGTCCGAGCTCAGCTCCTGCTTGGAGCACAGGTCCTTGCCCATGCCCTGGCCCATGTCGCGCAGCGCCTTGTCGCTGGCCGCGTCGATGCATTGCTGCATGGTGTGGCCCGCTGCGGCGTCCTTGCCGCCGCTGCCGTCGCCCGTCCGGATCTCCCAGAGGCCTGGCTTGCGCGCGGGAAAGTCGAGCGCGAGCGCCGGCATCGCGAGGGCACCGGCCGCCAGGCAGGCCACGGCGGCGGAAAGACGGATGTTCATGGCGGGCTCCCCCGGCGGTGGACGACGATGCCCGGTTTTTACCGCGCGCGCCGCCGCGGCGGTATATCGCGATCGGCCTACGCCGGAACAGCCGCCGCGCCGCGCCGCCTCGTGGCAACGCCGAACGCCACGCCCAGGGCGAAGCCGCCGAGCACGTCGATCAGCACGTGCTGTCGCACCGCCATCGTCGAATAGACGATGCCCGCGGCCCAGGCCACGTTGATGGCGCGCAGCCAGAGCGGCGCCCCCACCGCCCGCAGTTGCCGCGCCAGCACCACGCAGCTGAACACCGAAAACGACACATGCAGCGAGGGGAAGGCGTTGCCGGCCGAATCGACCATCTTGAGGAACTGCAGCGAGGTGCCCGGCGTGGTCTCGACCACGAAGTTGGGAATCGCCGTGGGCATGAACCAGAACACGAGCAGCGCCAGCAGCGTCATGGCCGCGCAGCCCAGCGAGAAGCCGGTCAGTTCGCGCATGTCCCTGGCCAGCAGCACCGGCAGCGCGATGTAGCCCCATAGCGATAGATACACCGGCAGCAGCCACGGCCAGAAGGCGATGAGTCGGTCGACGGGCGTGAGGGGCAACACCCAGGCCTGGCCCGCGTTCTTCATGATCCAGAAGTACAGCGGGAAGAAACCGAGCGTGGCGACGGTGTTGCCGACCAGCTTCAGGGGGAACAGTGTGATGCTGCGCTTCCACAATGCCGCGAGCCATGGCGGCACCATCGAGGAAGACGATGCGGAAGAAGACGACGAGGATGTTGCGTCGGACGCGGGAGGTGTCATGGAGGCCTGGGCAGCGCGCCGCGCGCTACCAGGGCGTCCACTTTAATTCGCTTTTCGCCGAAGCCACCGTGCGCTCGATGAAGCGCACGCCGCGCGCGCCATCCTCCACGCGCGGATAGTCCGTAGCCAGCGGGTCGGCAGTACGCCCTTCGAGCCTTGCGCGGATGTCCGCCGCCACGCCCGCGTACACGTTCGCGAAGGCTTCGATGAAGCCCTCCGGGTGCCCGGCCGGCAGCCGGCTCGCGCGTTTCGCGGACTCGCACAGCCACGGCGCGCCGCGCGTGAGTACCTGCAGCGGCCCGTCGTGCGGCAGGTGCACCAGCCGGCTCGGTTGCTCCTGGTGCCATTCGAGCGTGCCAAGCGTGCCCGAAACGCGCAGGCGCAGGTCGTTCTCCAGGCCGGTGTTGATCTGCGAAGCGATGAGCACGCCGCGCGCGCCGCCCTCGAAGCGCAGCAGCAGGCTGCCGTCGTCGTCGAGCATGCGCCCCGGCACCAGTGCACCGAGGTCGGCGCACAGGCTCTCGATGCGCAGCCCGGTGACGGTGGCCACGAGGTTCTCGGCATGCGAGCCGATGTCGCCGATGGCGCCGGCCGCGCCGCTGCGCGCGGGGTCGGTGCGCCAGTCGGCCTGCTTGTTGTCGCCGCTGCCCTCGACGTGGCTCGCAAGCCAGCCCTGGTTGTATTCGACGACGACCTTGCGCACCTTGCCGATGAGGCCCGAGCGCACCATCTCGCGCGCCTGCCGGACCATCGGGTAGCCGGTGTAGTTGTAGGTGACGCCGAACACCGTGCCCTTCTTCGCGACCGTAGCGACCAGCGCGTCGGCCTGCTCGCGCGTGTGCACCAGCGGCTTGTCGCACACCACGTGGAAGCCCGCCTCGGCGAAGGCCTGCGCCACCGGGAAGTGCACATGGTTGGGCGTGACGATCGACACGAAGTCGATGCGCTCGCCCTCGGGGCGCTTCAGCTCGTCGGCCAGGAGCGCCTGCCAGTCGCCGTGGTTGCGATCGGCGGCCAGGCCGAGGTCGCGGCCCGAGGCGCGCGCCTTCCCGGGGCTGGACGAGAGCGCGCCCGCGACGAGCTTGATCTGCCCGTCGAGCGCCATGGCCTTGCGGTGCACGGCGCCGATGAAGGCATCGCGGCCGCCGCCGACCATGGCGTAGCGCAGTTTGCGGGGAGGTGTGTCGGTCATCGATCGTCTCGGCGTTTCCGGAAACTGTTCCCTCTCCCCTTGGGGAGAGGGCTAGGGTGAGGGTGGCGGCATTTGCACACGCACCGTTTTCGCCGTCGCCGCAGGCCCTCACCCCAACCCTCTCCCCGGGGGGAGAGGGAGCAAAGCAGGCCCGCCGCTTCGGGACATCAGAAAGGCGAATTGGGGTGGTAGAAGTCCTTGGCGTTTTCCTTGGTGATGAGCACCGAAGGAATGATCGTGGTCGCCGGCAGCTTCTCGCCCTTCAGGCGCGCTTCTGCCGTGAGCTTGATCGCGTCGTAGATGAACTTGGGCGAGTAGCTCACGTCGGCCGTGATGCGCTTGTCCTTGCCGTCCATGATGGTCTTGACCATGCCCTTGGCGCCCGCGCCGCCGAAGATGATCTTGATGTCGTCGCGCTTGGCCTGCTCGATGGCCTTGAGCACGCCCACGGCCATGTCGTCGTCGGCGGCCCAGATGGCGTCGATGCTCTTGAAGCGCGTGAGGTAGTCCTGCGTGACCTTGAAGGCGTCGTCGCGGTTCCAGTTGGCGTACTTGGCGTCGAGCAGCTTGATGTCGGGGCTGTTCTTGAGCACCGCGTTGAAGGCATCCATGCGCTCGTTGTCCAGCGTGGTCGCGATGCCGCGCAGCGCCACCACGTTGCCCTTGCCGTTCAGCTGCTTCACGATGTACTCGGCAGGGATCTTGCCGAAGGCCGTGTTGTCGCCGGCCACGTACGCATCCTGCGCGCTGGTGTCGGTGAGGCCGCGGTCCACCACGGTCACGTAGGCGCCCTTGGCCTTGACCTGTGCCACGGGCTTGGTCAGCGCTGCGGATTCGAAGGGGAACACGACCAGCGCGTTGATCTTGGTGACCGTCGAAAGGTCCTGCAGCTGGTTGGCCTGCTCGGGCGCGTTGGCGGCCGTCTTGATGGTGATCTTCAGGTCCTTGTGTTCCTTCTCCAGGTCCTTCTTCGCCTGGTTGGCCCAGTAGTTGATGCCGCCCATGAAGCTGTGCGTGGCGGCCGGAATCGAAACGCCGAGGTTGACCTTCTCCGCGGCGAGCGCGGGCAGGCTGGCGAACGCGGCGGCGGCAACCGCCGTGAATGCGAGGCGTCGGGTGAAAGTCGTCATGCTGGATGTCTCCTCTTGGTTGATGGAACGGAACGGGAAAGAACTAGCGCCGGCCGCGCTGCAGGAACGCGACGATGATGATCACGAAGCCCTGCACCGCCGCGTTGAGGTACACGCTGATGATGCTGGTGAGGTTCAGGATGTTGCTGATGACCGAGAGCAGCACCGCGCCCACCACCGTGCCGGTGATGCTGCCCGCGCCGCCCTTGAGCGCCGTGCCGCCCACGATCACCGCGGCGATGGCTTCGAGCTCCCACAGCAGGCCGGTGGTCGGCGAGGCCGAGCCCAGTCGCGGCACGTACAGCAGCGTCGCGATGCCCACGCACACGCCGAGCAGCACGTAGGTGAGGATCTTCACGCGGTCGACGTCCACCGCCGCGTAGCGCGCGACCTGCTCGTTGGAGCCGATCGCCTGCACGTAGCGTCCGTAGGCCGTGCGATTGAGGATGAGGCCGCCCACGATGGCGACGATCACGAACACCCACACCGGCACCGGGATGCCCGCGAGGCTCGCGTAGTACACCGGCGCGTAGAGGTCCGACAGCTCGTTGTCGAGCGTGAGCGCGCCGCCGTCGGCGAAGTACGTGAGGTAGGCGCGGAAGATGCCCAGCGTGCCCAGCGTCACGATGAAGGGTTCGATGCGCCCCTTGGTGATGAGCAGGCCGTGTGCGAGGCCGAACACCGCGCCGAGCACCACCGCCAGTACCGCGCCCATCACCACCGCCAGCAGCGGCGAGCCCGAGGCCGGGCCGGCCCAGTTGATGAACATGATCACGCTGCCCGCGATGAGCGCGGCCATCGAGCCCACCGACAGGTCGATGCCGCCCGAGATGATCACGAAGCACATGCCCACCGCGATGATGCCGATGAAGGCCGTGCGCGTGAGCACGTTCATCGCGTTGTCGACGGTCGCGAAGTCGCCGTTCAGCAGCGTGCCCGCGATGCACAGCAGCACCAGGCCGATGACCGGGCCCAGGCCGTGCAGGCGCTCGGTCCAGCGCGGCTCGGTCTCGCTGCGGTGCGCGGCGGCTTCAGGCTGCGGCTGTGGTGTCTGCTGTTCCGGTGGCATGAGCGATGAGCTCCTCTTCTGTCAAATGCTCCGCGTCAAGCGTGGCGACCAACTTGCCTGCCCGCATCACCGCGACGCGGTGGCACAGGCCGATCAGCTCCATCAGCTCCGACGAGACGACGATCACCGCGAGCCCTTCGCGGGCGAGTCGCTGGATCAGGAAATAGATGTCGCGCTTGGCGCCCACGTCGACGCCGCGCGTGGGCTCGTCGAGAACCACCACCTTCGGCCTGGGCTGCAGCACCTTCGCGAGCGCGAGCTTCTGTTGGTTGCCGCCCGACAGCGACGAGGCCTTCACGTCGAGCGAGCCGGTGCGGATGCCGTAGTCCTTTACCGCCTCGGCCAGCGCGCCGCGCTCGACCTCGGGCTTGAGCCAGGGTTGCGCGTAGCGCTCCAGCGCCATGAGCGTGAGGTTCTGCCGCAGGCCGAAGTTGACATGCAGGCCCTTGCCCTTGCGGTCTTCGCTCAGGTAGGTGAGGCCGTGCCGCGCCGCGTCGCGCGGATTGCGCCAGCCCTTGCCGTGGGGCACGGGCTTGCCCAGCATCTCGACGCTGCCGCCGCTGGCGGGCCGCAGGCCCAGCAGGCCCTCGAAGAGCTCGGTGCGCCCCGCGCCGACGAGGCCCGCGAAGCCGAGGATCTCGCCGGAGCGCACCTCGAAACTCGCGTCCTGCGCCCAGCCGGGCACGCTGAAGCCTTGCACGCGCATGGCGGGCTCGCCGGACATCGTCACCGCATCGCGCGGCGGGTACAGGTCGGCCAGCTCGCGGCCCACCATCAGGTTGGCCATCTGCTGGCGCGTGACATCGGCCGTGGGCGCGCGCGCCACGAAGCGGCCGTCGCGCATGACGATGACTTCGTCGGTCACCTGCTCCACCTCGTCGAGCTTGTGCGAGATGTAGACGATGGTCACGCCGTCGGCGCGCAGCTGGGCGATCAGCTTGAAGAGGCGCTCGGTCTCGCCGGGCGTGAGCGTGGCGGTGGGCTCGTCCATGACGAGCAGTCGGGCGCGGCGGGCGATGGCCTTCGCGATTTCCACGAGCTGCTTCTCGGCGACGATGAGCTTGCGCACCTTGGTGCGCGGGTCGATGTTCAGGCCTACGGCCGCGAGCGCGGAGGCGGCGTCGCGCTCCATGGCGGCATCGTCGAGCAGCCAGCCTTTCTTCTTTTCATGGCCGAGAAAGATGTTCTGCGCCACGTTCAGGTCTTCGGCGAGGTTGAACTCCTGGTGGATCAGCACGATGCCCAGCGCCTCGGCGTCGCGCGAGCTCGCGAACTGCCGCGGCTGTCCGTTGATCTTCAGAGCGCCGCCGGTCGCCGACTCGTAGCCCGACAGGATCTTCATCAGCGTGGACTTGCCCGCGCCGTTCTCGCCGAGCAGGCCGTACACGTGCCCGGGCGCGAGCGCGAAGCTCACGCCGTGCAGCACCTGCACCGGGCCGAAAGCCTTCACGATGCCGTCGAACTCGACAGCGACGCTGCCTTTGCCGCTCATGCCCGCGTCGGTCATGGCGCCACCCCGCGTGCCTTCAGCGTTTCCTGCATCGCGAGCACGCCCGCGCCGATCAGGCCGCCCTGCATGCCCAGCGGCGTGTACTGGATCTCCAGGTGCCGCGTGGAAAGCGCCAGCGAGCGCTGGTACACGCTCTGCCGCACGGCAGCGAGGAACAGCGGCCCGATGCGCGTGATGCCGCCGCCGATGAACACGTGCGACGGATTGAAGAAGTTGACGACCGAAGCGAGCATCTGCCCGATCAGGCTGCCGGCGCGCTGGATGATGGCGTTGGCAGCCGTGTCGCCGCCGCGGCTGGCCTGGCCCACGTCGATCGCGTCGATGCGGCCGTGCTGGCGCAGGACTTCGGCCAGCGCGGCGCTCTCGCCGGCCTCGGCGGCCTGCACCGCCATGCGAGTGATCGCCGGGCCGGCGGCCATCGCCTCGACGCAGCCGAGGTTGCCGCAGTGGCAGCGCGGGCCTTCCTGGTCGACGCAGATGTGGCCCACGTCGCCGGCCGAACCGGCGGCGCCGCGGTACACCTCGCCATGGCAGACGATGCCGCAGCCGATGCCCGTGCCGATCTTGATGACGAGGAAGTTCTGCAGCGAGCGCCTCAGACGCCACAGCTCACCGAGCGCCATGAGGTTCACGTCGTTGTCGACGAAGACGGGGGCGGCATAGTCCTCGCGCAGGTAGTCGCGGATCGAGAAGCTGTCCCATGCCGGCATCAGCGGCGGGTTCACGAGCTGGCCGATCTCGAAGTTGACCGGGCCGGGCACGCCGATACCGATGCCGAGCACGTCCTTGGGGCCGTGGCCACAGCGGGCCAGCAGCTCGCGCATCAGCACGCGCACACGGGCCAGCACGACCGCTGGGCCCTCTCGCACGTCGGCGGGTTCGTCGTGCTGGGCGAGCACGCTGAGGTCGGGCCGCAGCACGGCCACGTCGAGGCTGGTGGCGCCGATGTCGACGCCGACGAGCACGCCGAGTGCGGCATGCAGCTGGAGGTTTTCGGGGCGTCGTCCGCCCGACGAGCGCTGCAGGCCGGCTTCCGCCAGAAGGCCCTGGTCGACGAGGCCGGCGATCAGCCCGTTGGCCTTGCTCTTGGAAAAGCCCAGCTGCTCCGCCATGGCATGGCGCGAACCGCCGGCCGACCAGAAGGTCGTTTCCAGCAAACGCATTTCGTCCGCAGTGATGCCACTCCAGGGTGCCACGCGCCTTGTCTCCGGTGTTCTTTGTCTTGCGCCAGCGGTCATTGCCGCTGGACGAAGGCGAATACTAGGTGGCGGGCTTCAGCCGGACAAGGCCGAACTTCGACCTAATTCAGGCCAAATGACAACGATGCCAGGCGCACGGTGGACGAAAAAAAGCCGCCTCGAAGGGCGGCTTCTTGTGCTCCGACGAAGGAGCTTATTTTTTCTGACGGTACTTGCGCAGCGCCGCGATCTGGGCGGCCATCACGGCCAGCTCGGATTGGGCCATCGCGATGTCGATGTCGCTCTTCGCGTTCTTCAGCGCTTCTTCTGCTGCGGCCTTGGCCTGATTGGCCTTCTCGTCGTCGAGGTCCTTGCCGCGGATCGCGGTGTCGGACAGCACGGTGACTGCGTTGGGCTGCACTTCGAGAATGCCGCCGGCCACGAAGACGAACTCTTCCTTGCCGTCGGCGGTTTCGATGCGCACGGCGCCGGGGCGGATGCGCGTGATCAGCGGGGTGTGGCGCGGGAAGATGCCGAGCTCACCGGCTTCACCGGGCAGCGCGACGAACTTGGCTTCGCCCGAGAAGATCGACTCTTCCGCGCTGACCACGTCCACATGGATGGTGCCTGCCATGGTGATTCCTTCTTAAGCGACCTTCTTGGCCTTCTCGAACGCTTCGTCGATGGTGCCGACCATGTAGAACGCCTGCTCGGGCAGGTGGTCGGCTTCGCCGTTCACGATCATCTTGAAGCCGCGGATGGTTTCGGCCAGCGGCACGTACTTGCCGGGCGAGCCCGTGAACACTTCGGCCACGTGGAACGGCTGCGACAGGAAACGCTGGATCTTGCGGGCGCGGGCCACGGCCAGCTTGTCTTCCGGAGCCAGTTCGTCCATGCCCAGAATCGCGATGATGTCGCGCAGTTCCTTGTAGCGCTGCAGGGTGCCCTGCACGGCGCGGGCCACGTTGTAGTGCTCTTCGCCGACCACATTCGGGTCGAGCTGGCGCGAGGTCGAGTCCAGCGGGTCCACGGCGGGGTAGATGCCCAGCGAGGCGATGTCACGCGACAGCACCACGGTGGAGTCCAGGTGGGCGAAGGTGGTGGCAGGCGACGGGTCGGTCAAGTCGTCGGCGGGAACGTACACGGCCTGGATCGAGGTGATCGAGCCGACCTTGGTCGACGTGATCCGCTCCTGCAGGCGGCCCATTTCCTCGGCCAGCGTCGGCTGGTAGCCCACGGCGGAAGGCATGCGGCCCAGCAGTGCCGACACTTCGGTACCGGCCAGCGTGTAGCGGTAGATGTTGTCCACGAAGAACAGAACGTCACGGCCTTCGTCGCGGAACGACTCGGCGATGGTCAGGCCGGTCAGCGCCACGCGCAGGCGGTTGCCCGGGGGTTCGTTCATCTGGCCGTAGACCATCGACACCTTCGAGTCCTCGAGCTTCTCGAGGTTCACGACGCCGGAGTCGGCCATCTCGTGATAGAAGTCGTTGCCTTCGCGGGTACGTTCGCCCACGCCTGCGAACACCGACAGACCCGAGTGAGCCTTGGCGATGTTGTTGATGAGTTCCATCATGTTCACGGTCTTGCCCACGCCGGCGCCACCGAACAGGCCCACCTTGCCGCCCTTGGCGAACGGGCAGACAAGGTCGATCACCTTGATGCCGGTTTCGAGCAGGTCCTGCGAAGGCGACAGTTCGTCGTACGCGGGAGCCTTGCGGTGGATGGAAGCGGTGAGCTCCTGGCCCACGTCGCCGCGCTCGTCGATCGGGCGGCCCAGCACGTCCATGATGCGGCCGAGGGTGGCCTTGCCGACCGGCACGGTGATGGGAGCGCCGGTGTTGGTCACGACCAAGCCGCGACGCAGGCCGTCGGACGAGCCCAGTGCAATGGTGCGCACCACGCCGTCGCCGAGCTGCTGCTGAACTTCGAGGGTCAGCCCGCCGCCTTCGAACTTCAAGGCGTCGTAGACCTTGGGCATCTGGTCACGCGGGAACTCCACGTCGACCACGGCGCCGATACATTGGACAATTTTTCCTTCAGCCATGGCGTTTCCTTCTGGATGGATCTCAATAAATTTGCGACAGGTTCTTGCAGAAGCGTCCTGCTGCCAAAACGGGCCGCTTTTGCAAGAAAGCCGGACAGGCCGGCATCCTTGAATTTCTCTTTGCAGTCTTCGCTGTCAGTACTTCATCAGCACTTCATGGCCGTCGCCTGTGCGGCGAAAGCGTCCGAAGCAGCCTTGCAGGCCTGGCCCAGTGCAGCCTTGTCGGCGCCCATCGAAGCCCAGGTGGCCTTCGTCTGGTCGAGGCTTGCCTTCATGGCGTCGGCAGCAGCACCGCTTTGCGAAGCGACGCAGGTCTGCACCTTGGCCAGGTAGTCGTTGCATTCCTGCGGCAGATCGGCGGCGGATGCCGTCGGAGCTGCGGCGGGAGCAGCCGCCGGCGCTGCTGCAGGAGCGGGCGCGGGTGCCGGAGCGGGCGCTGCAGGTGCAGCGGCTGGAGCCGGTGCAGGCGCGGGCGCCTCTTCCTTCTTGGAGCAGGCGGTCAGAACGGCAGCAACAGCCACCAGAGCAAGCATCTTCTTCATTTTGCGCAGAGTCCCCTAAAAAAGGCCTTGGGTTATCAGGAGCGCAGAACGCCCCTGATCAGCAACGCGGCCTGTTGCATTGCCTCGATCAAACGCCCGCGGCAGCGGCCGCGCCGGACACGATTTCCGACAGTTCCTTCGTGATGCCGGCCTGGCGGGTCTTGTTGTAGACCAGCTTCAGCTCGTTGATCACGTTGCCTGCGTTGTCGGTCGCGGCCTTCATGGCCACCATGCGCGCCGAATGCTCGGACGCCATGTTCTCGGCCACGGCCTGGTACACCAGCGATTCCACGTAGCGCACCAGCAACTCGTCGATCACGCTCTGCGCATCGGGCTCGTAGATGTAGTCCCACGAGTGATGCGCCGGATCGGCCTGCAGCGTCTCGGCCTTCAGCGGCAGGAGCTGTTCCACCATCGGCTCTTGCTTGATGGTGTTGATGAACTTCGTGTAGCACAGGTACACCGCCGACAGCTTGCCTTCGGCGTAGGCGTCCAGCAGCGTCTTGACCGGCCCGATGAGCTTGTCCAGATGCGGCGTGTCGCCCAGCTGCGTCACATGGGCCACCACGCGGGCGCCGATGCGGTTCAGGAAACCCAGCCCCTTGTTGCCGATGGCGACCGACTCCACCACGTTGCCTGCGGACTGCGCTTCGCGCAGCTTGCTGGTGACAGCACGCAGCAGGTTGGTGTTCAGGCCGCCGCACAGGCCCTTGTCGCTGGTCACGATGATGAAGCCGACGCCCTTGGCGTCGTTCGTCTTCATGAAAGCGTGGGTGTACTCCGGGTTCGCCTTGCCGAGGTTGGCTGCGATGTTGCGGATCTTTTCGCTGTAGGGGCGAGCGGCGCGCATGCGATCCTGCGCCTTGCGCATCTTGGAAACCGAGACCATTTCCATGGCCTTGGTGATCTTCTTGGTGTTCTCCACCGATTTGATCTTGCCGCGGATTTCCTTACCAGCTGCCATGAGAGCTCCTTCTTGCGTCGGTCAAGGCGTCGATCAGGCGAACGACTTCTTGAACGAGGTGACGGCGGCCAGCAGTTCGGCTTCCGATTCCTTGTCCAGAGCCTTGGCCTTCTCGATCTTGTCGAGCAGCGCGGCGTGGCTGGACTTCAGGAACTGGTGCAGGCCGTGCTCGAAAGGCAGCACCTGCTTGATTTCGAGGTCGTCCATGAAGCCCTTGTTCACGGCGAACAGCGACGCGCCCATCAGCGAGATCGACAGCGGGCTGTATTGCGGCTGCTTCAGCAGTTCGGTCACGCGGGCACCGCGGTCGAGCTGCTTGCGGGTGGCTTCGTCGAGGTCGGAAGCGAACTGCGCGAACGCAGCCAGCTCACGGTACTGCGCCAGGTCGGTACGGATACCGCCGGAGAGGCCCTTGATGATCTTCGTCTGGGCCGACGAACCCACGCGCGACACCGAGATACCGGCGTTGATGGCGGGGCGGATACCTGCGTTGAACAGGTTGGTTTCCAGGAAGATCTGGCCGTCGGTGATCGAGATCACGTTGGTCGGAACGAAGGCGGACACGTCGCCGGCTTGCGTTTCGATGATCGGCAGCGCGGTCAGCGAACCGGTCTTGCCCTTGACTTCACCCTTGGTGAAGGCTTCGACGTAGTCGGCGTTCACGCGGGCTGCGCGCTCGAGCAGACGGCTGTGGAGGTAGAACACGTCGCCGGGGTAGGCTTCGCGGCCCGGGGGACGACGCAGCAGCAGCGACACCTGGCGGTAGGCGACGGCCTGCTTCGACAGGTCGTCATAGACGATCAGCGCGTCTTCGCCGCGGTCGCGGAAGTATTCGCCCATCGTGCAGCCCGAGTAGGCCGCGACGTACTGCATTGCAGCCGATTCCGATGCCGAAGCCGCGACCACGATCGTGTAGTCCATGGCACCGGCTTGTTCCAGTGCGCGCACCACGTTCTTGATCGACGAAGCCTTCTGGCCGATCGCGACGTAGACGCAGGTCATGTTCTGACCCTTCTGGTTGATGATCGCGTCGATCGCCACGGCGGTCTTGCCGGTCTGGCGGTCGCCGATGATCAGCTCGCGCTGGCCGCGGCCCACGGGCACCATCGAGTCGATGGACTTCAGGCCGGTCTGCATCGGCTGGTCGACCGACTTGCGGGCGATCACGCCCGGTGCGACCTTCTCGATCACGTCCGTCATCTTGGCGTTCACCGGGCCCTTGCCGTCGATCGGCTGGCCCAGGGCGTTCACCACGCGGCCGATGAGCTCGGGGCCCACCGGCACTTCCAGGATGCGGCCCGTGCACTTGACGGTGTCGCCTTCGGAGATGTGCTCGTACTCGCCCAGAATCACGGCGCCGACCGAGTCGCGCTCGAGGTTCAGGGCCAGACCGAACGACGGAACGCCGTCGGCAGTGGCCGGGAACTCCAGCATTTCGCCCTGCATCGCGTCGGACAGGCCGTGGATGCGCACGATGCCGTCGGTCACCGACACCACGGTGCCTTCGTTGCGGATGTTGGCACTGACCCCGAGGCCCTCGATGCGGCTCTTGATCAGCTCGGAAATTTCTGCGGGATTGAGTTGCATGACTCTTTCCTTCTTTCTTTGTAAGGGGCCGGGAGCCGTCAGGCCACCAGCGCAACTTTCATTTGTTCAAGGCGCGCTTTGACGGAGGTGTCGAGCACCTCGTCGCCGACCACCACACGGATGCCGCCGATCAGTTCAGGCTCTTGGCGAACCGTGACCTGGAGCTTGCGACCGAAGCGCTTCTCGAGCGCGGCCGACACGTTGGCCAGTGCCGCGGCGTCGATCGGGAAGGCGCTGTAGACCACGGCGTCGGACGAACCGCTCTTCGCGTTGGCGAGTGCCCGGAACTGCTTCGCAATTTCCGGCAGCACCGAAAAGCGCCCGTTCTCGAGGAGCGCGGACAGGAAGTTCTGGGCAGGAGCGGCCAGCGGTGCACCGAATGCACCGGCGACCACGCCGATCACCTGGTCGGCCGTGGCCTTCGGGTTCTCGGCGAACTGCTGGAGCTCCGGATTGGCCGCGATGGCGGCAATCTTTTCGAGCCAGGCGCTGGTTCCGGCAACGTCGGACGACGAAGCCTTGAAGAGCGCCTCGGCGTAGGGGCGTGCAATGGTGGCGAGTTCTGCCATGGCTTCTATCAGAGTTCGGTCTGCAGACGGGCGAGCAAATCGGCGTGAACGCCCGCATTCACTTCCTTGCGCAGAATCTGCTCCGCGCCCTTGACTGCCAGTGCCGCGACCTGCTCGCGCAGGGCTTCACGGGCCTTCAGTGCCTGCTGTTCGGCTTCGGCGCGTGCGGCTGCAACGATCTTGTTGCCTTCCTCGGTCGCGCGGGCCTTGGCCTCTTCAACGATGGCCTGGGCGCGACGTTCGGCGTCGGCAAGACGTTGTGCGGACTCGTTGCGGGCCTGGCCCAGTTCGGCTTCCACGCGCTTGTTGGCGGCGGAAAGCTCGGACTTGGCCTTGTCGGCTGCAGCGAGGCCTTCGGCGATCTTGGCAGCGCGTTCGTCCAGCGCCTTCGCGATCGGCGGCCACACGTACTTCATCGTGAACCCGACCAGGATCAGGAACACGATCATCTGAACGATCAGGGTACCGGTAATGCTCACTTTTCACCCTCTCTATGGGATTGAATCGAAGCCATTCGCTAGCAGGCTAGAGAACGACGACGCAGGTCCGACGAGAAAGACTTACTTCGGCAGGTTGGCGATTTGCGACAGGAACGGGTTGGCCGTTGCGAACCACAGGGCGATACCGGTGCCGATAATGAACGCGGCGTCGATCAGACCAGCCAGCAGGAACATCTTGGTCTGGAGTTCACCCATGAGTTCGGGCTGACGTGCGGCCGACTCGAGGTACTTGCTGCCCATGATGCCGATGCCGATACATGCGCCCACAGCGCCCAGACCGATGATCAGGCCGGCGGCCAGTGCAACAAAGCTAATAACTTCCATGATGACTCCTAGAGGACTTTGGTTGAAGAGAAAAACAAAAACAAGAACGAAAGCGGCTGATCAGTGGTGATCGTGGGCCTGGCCGATGTAGACCAGCGCCAGCATCATGAACACGAAGGCCTGCAACGTGATGATCAGGATGTGGAAGATGGCCCAGGCCGTACCCGCGATGATGTGGCCGATGGCCAGGCCGATGCCGGTGGCCGAGAGCGACCAGGCACCGCCCATCAGGGCGATCAGCAGGAAGATCAGTTCGCCGGCGTACATGTTGCCGAACAGACGCATGCCGTGCGAGACCGTCTTGGCGACGAACTCGATCAGCTGCATGGCGAAGTTGAAGGGGTACAGCGCCCAGTGGTTGCCGAAGGGTGCGGTGAACAGCTCGTGCACCCAGCCGCCCAGGCCCTTGATCTTGACGTTGTAGTAGAGGCAGACCAGCAGCACGGCGACCGACATGCCCATCGTCACCGAGAGGTCGGCGGTGGGCACGACGCGCAGATAGGCGTGATGCGGATCTTCACCGGCGAGGTGGAAGATCTTGGCCCAGATCGCCGGGAACAAATCGACCGGGAACAGGTCCATTGCGTTCAGCAGGAAGATCCACACGAAGATCGTGAGCGCCAGCGGGGCCACGAACTTGCGGCTGGTGGCGTTGTGGACGATGCCCTTGGCCTGCTGGTCGACCATTTCGACGAGCAGTTCGACAGCCGCTTGAAAACGGCCGGGAACACCCGAAGTGGCCTTGCGGGCAGCCAGCCAGAGCAGCCAGCAACCCAGGATACCGAGCGTGATCGAGAAGAAGAGAGAGTCGAAGTTGAAAACCGAGAAGTCGGCCACACCTCCGGGCTTGGAGCTTTGCAGGTGCGTCAAGTGGTGAATGATGTATTCACCAGCGGTCTGACCATGTTCCGCAGCGTTTTCAGCAGCCATTCGGTTACTCGTCTCTCAGTTTCCGGCGCCGGGGCGAGAACATCACCGCCAACCAGGCCGCCTTCATTGTCACCACCAGGCCGACCAGCATTGCTGGCCAGCTCAGCGCCGTAATCAGCCTTGGCGCAGCAATCAGCATTGCCACGGACAAGGCCATCTTGACCATTTCCCACAGGAAGAACCCGAACACCGCAGTGCCCGGATTCAGGGAGGAAAACCGGCCGGTCAGCCCGCGCGCGAAGACCGCCGATGGAACAACCACCGCGATCGCGCCATATGCGGCGGACCAACCCAGATTTTGCCTCCCCGTCAGCCCCCAGGCGGCCAGAGCCACCACCAGACCGACAACCAACTGACCCGCGATCACCCGCCACGGGGAGATCGATGGGTTCTTTGCACGCAGTTCACGCGCCTCATCGGCGGTCAACGGCTTGAATTCTGTATCAAGGCCTTCAGTGGCCTCCGAGTCACGACGGGCGATTGTTTTCATTTCGAATGAAGCCCGGATGACGACCCAGAATTTCTACAAAGCCATTGATTATAAGTAAAAACCCAGCCTGTCCCGCCACCCGCGCTGTCGCGCACGCAAAACGGCGCCGCATTCCCTGACGGGAGCCCGACGTGGCGCGCGCAACCATAATTCCGGCATGCACCCTATCACCGACGCCCTGCCCGCCACGCTTTGTTACCTCGATGGCGAATACACCGCGCTGCGCGACGCGAAGATCAGCGTCCTCGATCGCGGCTTCATTTTCGGCGACGGCGTGTACGAATACGTCCCCGTCTACTTCGGCCAGCCCTTTTGCTTCGAGGAGCACATGGCCCGCCTCGACCGCTCGCTTGCCGAGCTGCAGATCGAGAACCCGCTCTCCCTTGCGCAGTGGCGCGAGATCGTGATGCGCCTCGTAGCGCCCGCAGGCGACGCACCGCAGTCGGTGTACTTCCAGGTAACACGTGGCGTAGCCCCACGCGACCACGCAATGGTGCGCGGCCTGCGCCCTACCGTGTTCGTGATGGTGAACCCGCTGCCACCCATTTCCGACGCGATCCGCGCCAAGGGCGTGGCCTGCGTCACCGCGGCCGACTTCCGCTGGCAGAAGGCGCACATCAAGAGCACCAGCCTGCTGGGTGCCGTGCTCGCTCGGCAGATCAGCGTGGAGGCCGGCGCGGCCGAGACCATCATGTTCCGCGACGACTGGCTCAGCGAGGCCTCGTCGAGCAACGTGTGGATCGTGAAGGACGGCAGGCTGATGGGCCCGCCCAAGAACAACCTCGTGCTCACCGGCATCCGCTACGGCCTCTTCGAGCGCATGAGCAAGACGCTCGGCATTCCCTTCGAACTGCGACCCATCTCGCGCGAAGAAGTGTGCGCCGCCGACGAAGTGATCATCTCCTCGGCCAGCAAGGAACTGCTGCCGGTCGTCACGCTCGATGGCAAGCCTATTGGCAATGGCCGCCCCGGCCCCATCTACGAGAGCTTGTACAAGGCCTACCAGGAGGCCAAGGTACACAACGCTCGGAAGCAGCAAGAGCAGAAACACGGAGCCCCGGCATGACCGACAGCAACACCCCCGCCACCGAAACCACCTCGATCCCCGATCCACGCAAGGAATCGCTGATCGAGTACCCCTCGCAGTTTCCGATCAAGGTGATGGGCGCCAAGGTCGATGGCTTCGTGCACGCCGTCACGCAGATCGCCGAGCGCTTCGACCCGACCTTCGACGCCACCACCGTCGAGCTGCGCGACAGCAAGGCCGGCAATTACCTTGGCGTGACCATCACCGTCACGGCCACCAGCCGCGAGCAGCTCGACGACCTGTATCGCGCGCTGTCCTCGCACCCGATGGTCAAGGTCGTGCTCTGATGCCCGGACTCTCGGTGCGGCAGGCCCTGCGATGACCGACACCGCCGCCGCAATCGCCGCCGCCATCGAGCTGCGCCCGCTGGGCCGCGTCGACTACGCCGACACCTTCGCGGCGATGAAGCAGTTCACGCTCGAGCGCACGCCCGAGACGCCCGATGCGCTATGGATTTGCGAGCACGACCCGGTCTTCACGCAGGGCATCGCGGGCAGGCAGGACCACATCCTCAACCCCGGTGCGATTCCGGTCGTGCAGACCGACCGCGGCGGCCAGGTCACATTCCACGGCCCCGGCCAAGCGGTGGCCTACCCGCTGATCGACCTGCGCCGCGCGGGCTACTTCGTCAAGGAGTACGTCTACCGCATCGAGGAATCCGTGCTGCGCACGCTGGCCCACTTCGGCGTCACGGGCCACCGCGTGGCGGGCGCTCCGGGCATCTACGTGCGCCTGGACGACCCGTTCTCCCACGCCGCGCTGACCGGCCCCATGCCCGCGGCCGACCCGTTCCGAGGGCTCGGAAAGATCGCCGCGCTGGGCATCAAGGTGAGCCGCCACGCCACCTATCACGGCGTGGCGCTCAACGTGCGGATGGACCTCGAACCCTTCTCGCGCATCAACCCTTGCGGCTACGCGGGGCTGCAGACGGTCGATCTTTCTACAATCGGCATCCAAACCACATGGGAAGAAGCCGCCACGGTGCTGGGCCAGAAGCTCTGCACCTTCCTGGCGCCTTGACACACCAATGAGCACCACCGAAGTCGTCCCCGCCCCCGTAGTGAGAGAGGCCCAGAGCGCCGAAACCTACAACCCCCTGGCCAAGCAGAAGGCGGCGGCCAAGCTGTCGCGCATTCCCGTCAAGGTGGTGCAAAGCGGCGAAGTGCTCAAGAAGCCCGACTGGATCCGCGTCAAGGCCGGCAGCCCCACCACGCGCTTCTACGAGATCAAGCAGATCCTGCGCGAGAGCAACCTGCACACCGTCTGCGAAGAGGCCTCCTGCCCCAACATCGGCGAATGCTTCGGCAAGGGCACGGCCACCTTCATGATCATGGGCGACAAGTGCACGCGCCGCTGCCCGTTCTGCGACGTGGGCCACGGCCGCCCCGACCCGCTCGACAAGGACGAGCCGATCAACCTCGCGAAGACCATCGCCAAGCTGCGCCTGAAGTACGTGGTCATCACCAGCGTGGACCGCGACGACCTGCGCGACGGCGGCAGCCAGCACTTCGTGGATTGCATCCGCAACATCCGCGAGCTCTCGCCCACGACGCAGATCGAGATCCTCGTGCCCGACTTCCGCGGCCGCGACGACCGCGCACTCGAGATCCTCAAGGCCGCGCCGCCGGACGTGATGAACCACAACCTGGAAACCGCGCCGCGCCTCTACAAGGAAGCGCGCCCCGGCAGCGACTACCAGTTCAGCCTGAACCTGCTGAAGAAGTTCAAGGCGCTGCATCCCAACGTGCCGACCAAGAGCGGCATCATGGTCGGCCTCGGCGAGACCGACGAAGAGATCCTGCAGGTCATGCGCGACATGCGCGCCCACGACATCGACATGCTGACCATTGGCCAGTACCTGTCCCCGTCGGGCTCGCACCTGCCGGTGCGCCGCTACGTGCATCCCGACACTTTCAAGATGTTCGAGGAAGAGGCCTATAGGATGGGCTTCAGCCACGCGGCGGTGGGTGCGATGGTGCGGTCCAGCTATCACGCTGATCAGCAGGCAGGACACGTTCTGGCCGGCGCGCCGGCGCTCGATTGACCCCGCCGGAGGGCGCCTCCACTCCGGACTCCACGCAGTCCGGCAAGCCCCTGCACATCCTGCTGGCGATGTGCTATCTGCTGCATCGCACGGGCGCGGAGATGTTCACGCGCGACCTGGCGATGTGGCTGCGCCGCCGCGGACACGCCGTCACCGTCTTCGCGACGGCCTTCGGCGACATGGCGAACGAACTGCGCTTCGCATCCATCGCCTGCGTCACCGACCTGGTCGACATCGGCGCGCGGCCGGACGCGATCGTCGGCAACACGCACCAGGAGACGGTGCGCGCACTGATGCACTTCCACGACGTGCCGGTCATCACGATCTGCCACGACCGCAGCGACGACCACGGGCGCCCGGCGCAGTTCGCGCAAGTCGTGCGCCACGTGGCGGTCGACGAGAACTGCGCGGAACGGCTGGTGCATGAGTTCGGCATCGAGCGCGAACGCATCGAACTGATCCAGAACGGCGTCGACCTTGCACGCTTTCCCAGGCGTGGCGAGCTGCCCTCCCGCCCCCGAACGGCGTTGGTCTTCAGCAACTACGCCTCCCACAACGACCAGCTCGAGGAAATCCGCGCCGCCTGCGTGCAACGCGGGCTGTCGCTGGATGTGATCGGCAGCGGCACGGGCAACCACCTGCCCGATCCGGCCGAGGCACTCGGGCGCTACGACATCGTCTTCGGCAAGGGCCGCTGTGCCACCGAGGCGCTGTGCACGGGCAATGCAGTGATGGTGCTAGACCCGGTCTGGGGCATGGGAGAAATGGTGACCGCGGCGAATGTGGAGCATTCGCGACGCTGGAATTTCGGCCGGGCACTGCTGGTGCGCCCCATCACGCGCGAGAACGTTGGCGCCGAGCTCGACCGCTACGACTCGGAAGACGCGGCCAAGGCCGCCGGCTGGATGCGCTCCACCGGCGGCCTGGACGTCACCCTGGGCGCGCTCGAAGACTGCGTGCGGCGCATGGTGCGGCAGCACCCCGTGATCGAAGTGCCCGCGGGCCAGCGGTCGGACGAAGCCGCGCGCTACGTCGGAGACTGGGTCCGCCGGGGCTATCCGTCGGCGGCGCACCTGAGCATCGCGTCCCTGCACCAACAGGTCGCGTGGATGCAGCAGTCCTTCAACGAACATCAGCAGATGTATCAGGCACGGATCGAACAGCTTCAGGTGGAGGCCGTCCGGCAGCAGGCGGAAGCTGCGAAATGGCAAGCCGAGACGCAGCGGCAGCTCGAACAGTCGCGCGCCGACGCCGATGCACGCGCAGCCGAAGCCCAGCACCAGACCCATCAGGCGCGCGCCGAGCTCGCGCAGCTCCAGGCCCAGTTGCGCGAGGTCTACGCCAGCCGCTCGTGGCGCGTGACCGGCCCGCTGCGCCGTATTTCCACCCTCGTGCAGCCCAACGAGCCCCGCTCATGAAATCGCTTGTGATCGCCGCCCACTCGGGCCACGAGTTGCTGCTGTGGAAATGGCTGCGCAACGAGCGGCCCGACTTCGTGGTGCTGACCAACGGCGCCGGATCGACCGGCGTGCCTCGGCTCGAGCCCACGGTGGACAACCTCTCGAAGGCAGGCGCCAACTGGATTCCCGGCGTGGTGCAGCCGGTGGCCGATGCCGACATCTACCGCTCGCTGCTCGAAGGCGACTCCAGCCTGTTCACGCAATGGGTCGAGGCACTGACCACGCACGTCGTCGAGCAGGGCATCGAATGCCTCGTCGCCGACGAGGCCGAGGACTACAACCCGTCGCACGACCTGTGCCGCCTGCTGGCCAACCAGGTCGCCGCGCACGCGTCGGCACGCGGCCGCGCGGTCGTCTCGTTCGGCTATCCCACCGTGGGGCATCCCAGCCCGCCGGCGCGGATGGCGGCCGAGCGCCACGTCATGGTCGAGCTCGACGAGCGCGAGCTGCAGGCCAAGCTCGACGACATGCACGGCTACGCGCGCAGCTTCGGCGGCCAGCTCGAAAAGGAGCTGGCGGGCTTCATCGCCGAGTTCGGCGCCCAGGCCTATGGCCGCGAATGCCTGTTCGCCGCGCAGCCCACGCGCTACGAGCAATCGGAGCCGTCCGCGACCAAGCCGGCCTTCGAGATCTTCGGCGAGCAGCGCGTGGCCGAGGGCGTCTACAGGCACGTGATCCGGGGTGCCCATCTGCAGGCAGTGGCAGACCGGCTGCGCGGCGCACCTCGATGAGCTTCACCACGTTTGCCAGCGACGACAGCGCGATCGCCATCGCAGCCGATGCGGCCGCCCCGCTCGCGCTCGACGACGCCACCCTGGCCCATGCGGTGGTCGGCCTGGGCCGCTTCGGCTGCGTGCACGCGCGCAAGCTGCTGGCGCTCGACGGCTTCCGACTGAGCGCCCTGGTGGATTGCTCGTCGTCGGCCCGCATTGCCGACGAGCTCGCCATGCTGCCGATGATGTCCAGCCTGGACGAACTGCCGCCCGGCATCGAATCGGCCACCATCGCCGCCAGCGACGACGCGCATGCCGGCCTCGCGCTCGCACTGATGCGCCGCGGCTGCCACGTGCTGGTCGAGAAGCCGCTTTGCGTGGACCGGCACGACGGCCTATTGATGATCCGCACTGCGCTCCAATGCGGCGTCACCCTGGCCACCGGTCACATCGAGCGCTTCAACCCGGTGTTCGATGCCACCGTGCTCGGCCGGCTGCGGCATGCGGCGGCAAGGCACCGCCAGGGCTCGCGCGCCTTCATGCGGTTTCGCCGCTATTCGACCCGCGCCGCAGCGGCCTCCGACAGCGTGCTCGACCTGATGGTGCACGACCTCGACCTGTTCGCCTGGCTGTGCGCCGTTCCCCCGGAGACGCCGATGGAAGTGCTCGAACGGCACATCGGCGAGCAGAACGTGCGGGCGCGCGTGCGGCTGGGCACGCTGGTCGCCGACTTCGAGAGCGGATACGGCAGCACGGCGAGCGCCCGGCTGCAGCTGTTCGAGGCCAGCCGGGAACATCTGCTCGACCTTCGCGCCGACGCGCGCTCTTCTTCGCAGGCGAACGGCGACGACGCCCTCGCGCGGCAGTACCAGGGCTTCAGGAATGCCATCCTGGGCCGGCCCAGCCGCATCGCCTCGGGTGCCGATGGCCTCGCGGCGGTGACGCGGGCCTGCCAAGTGCTGCGCGCATGAAGATTCCGCTGTTCCGGCCCGCCACGGCCGGTGAAACGGAAGCGGCGCGGCTGTCGCAGGCGCTGGCCGCGGTGCTGCGCAGCGGCGTCTACATCCTGGGGCCGCAGGCCAGGGCTTTCGAGACGCGTCTGTCGGACCTGCTCGACGGCCGCGAGACCGTGGCCGTAGGGTCGGGCTCAGAGGCGCTGCTGCTGGCCTTCAAGAGCCTGGGCGTCGGAAGCGCGGGCGGAGGCGATGCGCTCGACGAAGTGCTGCTGCCCGCCTACACCTTCGTCGCATGCGCCGAGGCGGTGATCGCAGCCGGCGCGCGCCCGGTCTTCGTCGACAGCGCACCCGGCGATTTCCTGCCCGCGCTCGCAGACTTCCGCAACGCCCGCACTCCTCGCACGCGCGCAGTCCTCGCAGTCGGCCTTTTCGGCGACGCGAGCGGCCTGCCCGAGCTGGCCGCCTACTGCCGAAGCGAAGGCCTGCTGCTGATCGAGGACGTGGCGCAATGCCTCGGCGCCCACGCCACCGACGGCGCGCGCACCGGCAACGCCGGCACCTGGGGCGATGCCGCGGCGATGAGCTTCTATCCCACCAAGACCCTGGCCGCCGCCGGCGACGCCGGCGCGCTGGCCTTCAGGGATCCGGAGCGCGCGCACAAGGCAAGGCTGTTGCGCAACCACGGCTACGACGACGGCCTGCACCACTGCCTGGGCCACAACAGCCGTATGGACGAATTGCAGGCCTGTCTGCTCAATGCCGCGCTGGACGATTTCGCACGGCACATCGAGCGGCGGCGCGACATCGCCGCGCGCTACCTCGCGGCCTGGGCGGACCTGCCGATGCGCCTGCCACGGGCCTCGGTGGGCCATGCGTGGAACTACTTCGTCGTCGGACTCGAAGGTGCGCGCGAACGCGAGGCCTTCGCGGCACGGCTGGCCGATGCCGGGGTCGCAAGCCGCGCCTACTACGAACAACCGCTGCACCGCCACGAGGCGCTGCGCCCCTGGCACGGCACCGGCAGCCTTCCGAACAGCGAGAAGCTGGCCGCTTGCTCGATCGCGCTGCCGCTCTACCCGATGCTCGACGACGACGAGGTCAGGTACGTCATCGACACAGTGCGGCGAGCCTTCCGCGCCTGAGTCGACGGCCCCACCGGCTCAGGGCAGATCCAGCCTGTACCCCACCCCATAGATCGACCGTATCAGCTCCTGCCCCTCGCCCACCGCATCGAGCTTGCGGCGCAGGTTCTTGATGTGGCTGTCGACCGCGCGATCGGTCACGGCGCGCTGGTCGGCGTGCACGTGGTCGAGCAGCTTGTCGCGAGAGAGCACGCGGCCGCGCGCGTCGGCCAGGGCCTTCAGCAGGCGGAACTCGATGGGCGTGAGCCCCAGCGGGTTGCCGTGCAGCGAGGCCTTGTAGGCCTGCTCGTCGATCTGCAGCGGCGACGAGGCTCCGCGCGCGGCGTAGCCGCTTCGCCGCAACAGCGCCTTCACGCGCGCCACCACTTCGCGCGGGCTGAAGGGGGTCTTGCAGATGTAGTCGTCGGCGCCGAGTTCCAGGCCCATCAGGCGGTCGGCCTCCTCGACGCGCGCCGTGAGCATGATGACGGGCACATCGCTGAACAGCCGCAGCTCGCGGCACACGCTCATGCCGTCCTGGCCGGGCAGCATGACGTCGAGCAGCACCAGGTCGGGCCGGCGTGCCTTCACCGCCGGCACCGCTTCCAGCCCGTTGGCGAGCCATTGCGAGCTGTAGCCCGAGGCCTGCAGGTAGTCGGCGAGCAGGGCCGCCATGCGCGGCTCGTCCTCGACGATCAGGATGTGCGCGGGGGCGGCCGCGCCGGGGGTGTCGTTCATCTTCCTCGTTCTCCTCTCCTCAAACCTTCGGCAAGCGGATCGCGATCCACACGCCGCCCAGCGGCGAGGCCTTGGCCTCGATGGTGCCGCCGTGCGCCTCCACGATGCTGCGGCAGATGGCCAGGCCGAGCCCCGCGCCGCCGCTGGCGCGGTTGCGCGAGCCCTCTCCGCGGAAGAAGCGTTCGAACAGGCGCGGCAGCAGCGCCGCGTCGATGCCCGGTGCCGAATCCATGAAGTCGATGGCGACCTCGCCGCCTTCTTCCCGTGCCTCGATGCGCAGCACGCCACCCGCGTCGGTGTAGCGGCAGCTGTTGAGCACGAGGTTGCTGAAGAGCTGGTGCATGCGCCGCTCGTCGGCGAACACCGAAAGCGGTTGCGCCGGCAGCGCCAGATCCAGCCGCAGGCCCGCCGAGGCGAGCCGCTCGCGGAACGCGTCCACGCACGGCTCCAGCAGCTCGCGCACGTCGGCGTCGGCCTTGCGGTACGCGAGTGCGCCCACGTCGGCCATCGACAGGTCGTAGAGGTCGGTCACGAGCTGGTTGAGCATGCCGACCTCGTGCTGCAGCGACCGCACGGCCTGCGCGTCGAGGCGGCGCACGCCGTCTTCCATGGCCTCCAGCTCGCCGTGCAGCACGCCCAGCGGCGTGCGCAGCTCGTGCGACACGTCGGCCATGAACTCGCGGCGCATCTGCTCGTTGCGCTGCAGCGTGTTGGCCAGCGAATTGAAGTCGCGCGCGAGCTGCCCCACCTCGTCCTGCGAGGCCACGGCCACGCGGCTTGCGTAGTCGCCCGCCGCCAGCCGGTGCGTGGCCGCGGCCACACGCTTTACGGGCGCCAGCAGCACCCGCGCGATCCACCACGCGATGCCTGCGGCCAGCAGCACGCAGAGGCTGCCGATGACCCAGCTCGCGCGCAGCTGGTTCTGCTGGAAGCGCTGGTCGCCGGCCTCGCTCACGCTCTGGAAGGGCATCATCGCGACCCAGCCCACGGTCTTGCCGTCGACCACCACGGCGCGCTCGACGGCGCCCTTGCCCACTTCCCTGAAGCCGATGATGACGCGCCTGTCGGTGTCGAGCAGCGAAATGCGCAGCACGGCGCCCGTCAGGTCCGACACCAGCGCCGGCGAGCGCCCCGGCTCGAAGTGATCGCCGAGAACGGAAGGCGCGGGCCGCATGATCTCGAACCAGGGGCGAGGGTTGTCGCGCAGGAAGTCCCAGTTGCCGTGCTCGCGGTAGGCAGCCACTGCATTGGGCACCACCGCGTCGAGCCGCTCCAAGCCCTGCTCGTTGAGGTAGCCGACGAAGCCGCGCTCGAAGTTCCAGCGCGAGGCCGCGCCCATCGCGACCACTGCCAGCACGGCGGTGGCCAGCACGGCAAGAAAGAGCTTGGTGGTGATGCTGATCTTCTTCATGAAGGCCCACAAGATAAGCCAGATGCCGTCCCATGGCCGCGCAGGCCCGGGGACCTTCAAATTGGCTCCACATTCGCTGAAGACCATGGGTTCCAACCTGATTGGAACCCCTCTGAACATGTCTTCCCGCTTCATCCGCACCGGCCTCGCGTGCGCCCTGGCCGCTGGCCTGCTGGGCGCCATCGCGGGATGCTCCGGCTCATCCGCTTCTTCATCGTCCGCCCCGCCCCAGGGCGCCCCCGCCGCTCAGGTGAGCGTGGTGACGGTGCAGCCCCAGAACCAGCCCGTGACCACCGAACTGTCTGGCCGCACCCGCGCCCGGCTGAGCGCGGAGATCCGCCCGCAGGTCGGCGGCATCGTGCAGCAGCGCCTCTTCGAGGAAGGCGCGCTGGTCAAGGCCGGGCAGGTGCTCTACCAGCTCGACCCCGCCACCTACAAGGCCGCCTACGCGAGCGCGCAGGCCAGCGTCGCGAAGGCTGAAGCGACGGTCAACGCCGCGAAGGTCACGGCGCGCCGCAACGCCGAGCTCGCGAAGATCGAGGCCGTCAGCCAGCAGACCAGCGAGGACAGCCAGGCCACGCTGCAGCAGGCCGAGGCCGACCTGGGCGTGGCCCGCGCGGCGCTCGACACGGCGCGCATCAACCTCGGCTTCACGCGCATCACCGCGCCCATCGCCGGACGCATCGAGGCCTCCACGGTCACGCCGGGCGCGCTGGTCACGGCCAGCCAGACCACGGCGCTGACCACGGTGCAGCAGCTCGATCCGATCCACGTCGACGTGACGCAGTCGACCACCGAGCTGCTGCGGCTGCAGCGCGAACTCGCGGCCGGCACGCTCAAGAGCGGCGGCGAGAAAGGCGAAAGAGGCGAAGCCTCGGTGAAGCTGCTGCTGGAAGATGGCACCGCCTACGCCCATGCCGGACGGCTGCAGTTCTCCAGCGTCACGGTGAGCGAAAGCACCGGCGCGGTCACGCTGCGCATCCTGGTGCCCAACCCCGAACGCACGCTGCTGCCCGGCATGTACGTGCGCGCCGTGCTCGAAGAGGGCGTGGCCGAGCAGGCGCTGCTGGTGCCGCAGCAGGGCGTGACGCGCACGGCCAGCGGCGACGCTTCGGCGCTGGTGGTCACGGCCGACAACAAGGTCGAGAAGCGCGCGCTGAAGGTGTCGCGCGCGGTCGGCAACCGCTGGCAGGTGACCGAGGGCCTGAAGGCGGGCGAGCGCGTGATCGTCGAGGGCTCGCTCAGGGTGAAGCCCGGCGACACGGTGAAGCCCGTTGCGGCCGACGCCACCACGGTGGCCGCGGCGGCAACTGCGACGGCGCACTGAGGAGGCCCGCGCATGGCACGCTTCTTCATAGACCGGCCCATCTTCGCGTGGGTCATCGCCATCGTCATCATGCTGGCCGGGGCGATGTCCATCGGCACGCTGTCGCTGGAGCAGTACCCCGACATCGCGCCCACCAAGGTCAGCATCAACGCGACCTACACAGGCGCGTCGGCCAAGACCATCGAAGACTCGGTCACGCAGGTGATCGAGCAGAAGATGAAGGGCCTCGACCGGCTGGTGTCGATGTCGTCGAGCAGCACCTCGTCGGGCACGGCGCGCATCGAGCTCACCTTCGAGGCCGGCACCAACGCCGACGTGGCGCAGATGCAGGTGCAGAACAAGCTGCAGCAGGCCGAGTCGCAGCTGCCGCAGTCGGTGCAGAGCCAGGGCGTGACGGTCACCAAGTCGGGCACCGACTTCCTGATGATCGTCTCGCTGGTCTCCGAGGACGGCAGCGCCTCGGCCACCGACATCGGCGACTACATCTCCAGCAGCCTGCTCGACGTGGTCAGCCGCATCGACGGCGTGGGCGACGTGCAGACGCTGGGCTCGGGCTACGCCATGCGCATCTGGCTCGACCCGGCCAAGCTGCAGAAATATTCGCTGATGCCCTCGGACGTGACGAGCGCTCTCACCAGCCAGAACACCGAGGTGTCGGCCGGCCAGCTCGGCGCGCTGCCGGCGGCCTCGGGCCAGCGGCTCACGGCAACGATCACCGCGCGCAGCAAGCTGCGCACCGCCGCGCAGTTCCGCGAGGTGATCGTCAAGTCCGACTCCAGCGGTGCCATCGTGCGCCTGGGCGACGTGGCGCGCATCGAGCTCGGCAGCGAGAGCTACACCATCGCCAGCCGCTTCGACGGCAAGCCCTCGGCCGCCATGGGCGTGAAGCTGGCCACCGGCGCCAACGCGCTCACGGTGTCGAACGCGGTGAAGGCCAAGCTCGCGGAGCTGGGGCCCTTCTTCCCCAACCAGATGAAGGCGGTGGTGGGCTACGACACCACGCCCTTCGTGCGCATCTCCATCGAGGAAGTGGCCAAGACGCTGGTGGAGGCGATGGTGCTGGTCGTGCTGATCATGTACCTCTTCCTGCAGAACCTGCGCGCCACGCTGGTGCCCGCCATCGCGGTGCCGGTGGTGCTGCTGGGCACCTTCGGCGTGCTGGCGCTGATGGGCTATTCGATCAACACGCTCACCATGTTCGGCATGGTGCTGGCCATCGGCCTGCTGGTGGACGATGCCATCGTGGTGGTGGAGAACGTCGAGCGGCTGATGACCGAGGAAGGGCTCTCGCCCAAGGAGGCCACGCGCAAGTCGATGCGCGAGATCACCGGCGCGCTGGTGGGCATCGCGCTGGTGCTGTCGGCGGTGTTCATCCCGATGGCCTTCTTCGGCGGCTCGACGGGCGTGATCTACCGGCAGTTCTCGGTGACCATCGTGGCGTCGATGCTGCTGTCGGTGCTGGTGGCGCTCACGCTGTCGCCGGCGCTGTGCGCCACGCTGCTCAAGCCGGTGGAGGCCGGCCATCACCAGGAAAAGCGCGGCTTCTTCGGCTGGTTCAACCGCAACTTCGAGCGCAACGCCGACCGCTACCGCTCGGGCGTGGGCGGCCTGCTGCATCGCGGCAAGCGCAGCCTGCTGGTGTATGCGCTGCTGGTGGCCGTGCTGGGCGTGGTCTTCATGCGCCTGCCCACCTCCTTCCTGCCCGACGAGGACCAGGGCACGCTGATGGCGCAGGTGAAGCTGCCCGCCAGCGCCACCGACGAGCAGCTGCAGCAGACCATGAAGAGCTTCGAGGCCTACCTGGGCTCGCAGAAGGAAGTGGCCCACTTCATCACGCTCACCGGCCTGAGCGGCGACCAGGCGACGGGTAACGCCTTCATCACGCTGAAGGACTGGAGCGAGCGCGGCGGCAAGGCGCAGGACGCCGCCTCGCTGGCGCGCCGCTTCACCGTGGACATGGCCGCGCGCACGAGCAACGCCAACGTGTTCGTGATGCTGCCGCCGGCCGTGCGCGGCCTGGGCTCGAACGCCGGCTTCGACGTGCAGCTGCAGGACCTGGGCGGCATCGGCCACGAGGCGCTGGTGCAGGCGCGCGAGCAGTTCCTCTCGCTGGCGCGCAAGAGCCCGGCGCTGAGCCAGGTGCGCAGCAACAACCTGGACGACACGCCGCAGTTCGCCATCGACATCGACGACCGCAAGGCCGCGGCGCTGAGCCTGTCGACCTCGGACATCAACGACACGCTTTCCAGCGCGATGGGCGGCAGCTACGTGAACGACTTCATCAACAACGGCCGCGTGAAAAAGGTCTACGTGCAGGCCGACGCGCCCTTCCGCATGCAGCCCGACAGCATCGACAGCTGGTACGTGCGCAACGGCAACAGCGAGATGGTGCCCTTCTCGGCCTTCGCCAGCAGCCGCTGGACCTATGGCTCGCCGCAGCTGTCGCGCTACAACGGCATGTCGTCCTTCGAACTCATCGGCGACCCGGCCGCGGGCGTGAGCTCGGGCACGGCGATGAACGCGGTGGAAGGCATCATGAAGCAGCTGCCGCAGGGCATCGGCTACGAGTGGGCGGGCAGCTCCTACCAGGAGCGCCTGTCGGGCTCGCAGGCGCCGCTGCTTTACGCGGTGTCGATCCTGTTCGTGTTCCTGTGCCTGGCTGCCCTCTACGAGAGCTGGTCGGTGCCGTTCTCGGTGATGCTGGTGGTGCCGCTGGGCGTGCTGGGCGCGGTGCTGGCGACCAGGCTGGCGGGGCTGTCGAACGACGTGTACTTCCAGGTGGGGCTGCTAACCACCGTGGGGCTGGCGGCGAAGAACGCGATCCTGATCGTGGAGTTCGCCAAGCAGCTGCAGGACGAGGGCATGGCGCTGGTCGAGGCCACGCTGCAGGCGGTGCGCCTGCGGCTGCGGCCCATTCTGATGACCTCGCTGGCCTTCATGTTCGGCGTGCTGCCGCTGGCGCTGAGCACAGGCGCCGGCTCGGGCAGCCGCCGCGCCATCGGCGTGGGCGTGCTCGGCGGCGTGGCGACGGCCACTGCGCTGGGCATCTTCTTCGTGCCGCTGTTCTTCGTCGTGATCAGGCGCTTCTTCGCGCCCAAGAAAAAACCCGGGGCGGCACTCACGCTGACCGCGCAGCCCGAGGCATGAAAGCCATGACATCCCTTCGTTTTAGACTCTCTTCGCTCGCCCTCGCCGCGCTGCTGGCCGGCTGCGTCAATCTCGCGCCCACCTACTCGCGGCCCGAGGCGCCCGTTCCCTCCAAATGGCCGGCCGCGGCCGCAGCCAAGGCGGACGAGGCCTCCGTCACCGCCGGCACCGGCTGGCAGGCCTTCATCACCGACGAGCGCCTGCACCGCACCATCGAGCTCGCGCTGGCCAACAACCGCGACCTGCGCGTGGCGCTGCAGAACATCGAGAAGGCGCGCGCGCAGTACGGCGTGCAGCGCGCAGAGCTGTTCCCCAGCGTCGCGGCCACCGCGGGCGGCACACGCCAGCGCACCTCGGCGTCCACGAGCAGCAGCGGCGAATCGTCCGTCGGCAGCACCTACACCGCCGCGCTGGGCTTCAGCAGCTACGAGCTCGACCTGTTCGGCCGCGTGCGCAACCTCAACGAGGCCGCGCTGCAGAGTTACCTGTCGACCGAGGCCACGACCCGCAGCACGCGCATCAGCCTCGTGGCCGAGGTCGCCTCGGCCTGGCTCACGCTGGCCGCCGACAACGAGCGGCTGAAGCTAGCGCAGAGCACGCTCGCGAGCCAGCAGCGCTCCTACGAGCTGACCAGCCGCATGAAGGCGCTGGGCGCCAGCACCGCGCTGGCGCTGGCCCAGTCGCAGACCACGGTGGATTCGGCGCGCGTGGACGTGGCCAGCTACACCGCGCAGGTGGCACAGGACCGCAACGCGCTCGACCTGCTGGCCGGCGCCACCGTGCCCGACGAACTGCTGCCGCCTGACGGCATGGCCACGGCCAGCGCGCTGGTCGACGTGCCCGCCGGCCTGCCATCGACGCTGCTGCAGCAGCGCCCCGACGTGCTGGCCGCCGAGCACACACTGCAGGGCTCGAACGCCGACATCGGCGCGGCGCGCGCGGCCTTCTTCCCGACGATTTCGCTCACGGCAAGCGCGGGCTCGTCGAGCACGGCGCTATCGGGCCTCTTCAAGGGCGGCAACAGCACCTGGAGCTTCGCACCCTCGATCAGCCTGCCGATCTTCAACGCCGGCAGCAACCGTGCCAGCCTCGATTCGGCCAAGGCGCAGCGCGAGATCGACCTCGCGACCTACGAGAAGACCGTGCAGACCGCGTTCAAGGAAGTGGCCGACGCGCTGGCCGTGCGCGGTTCGCTGGGCGAGCAACTGGCGGCACAACAGTCGCTGGTGGACGCGACGCAGAAGAGCCTCACGCTGTCGCAGGCGCTCTATCGCAACGGCAGCTACAGCTACCTGGAGGTGCTGGACGCGCAGCGCTCGCTGTACACCGCGCAGCAGACGCTCATCACGCTGCGCCTGTCGGAGCAGAGCAACCGCATCACGCTCTACAAGGTGATGGGCGGCGGAGATAACGCTTCCGCGGGCTGATCAGCCGCGCGTGGCGTTCTCCTTCATCTTCGCCAGCGCTATGGCGATGGCTGCGCCGCCCAGCGTCTTGATGAGCCCGGAGTGCTGCGCGTAGAACCTGCTTACCTCGTCGATCACGCCGGCGTGCTGCTGCTCGGCATGCGCGGCGATCTCGGTCACCTGCGCGGGCGAGAGCTGCGAGGCCTGGTCGGGCGTGATCTGCGTCTGGCCGGGCTGCAGCATGCGTCCGAGCACGCCGCCGGCCAGCGCCGAGGCGGCTGCCGGCCCGAGCGTGGCCAGTATCTGGTTGAGCACGCCGGCCTGCTGCGAGGGCGACGACTGTCCGAAGAGCTGGCCCACGGTGTCGCCGAAAGGTGGCGTCTGGTCCGAGCGCATCGCGGCCGCGAGCCCCGCGCCCAGCTCGCCGGTGGAGGCGTGCTGCGCGACTTGGTCGAGGCGGGCTTCGGCATCGTTGTTGCCGATGGCCTGCTGGAGGATGTCGAGTAAGCCCATGGAAAACTCCTTGATGAAGGGATCCGGCTGCCTCAGCGGCTCACGAGGTGCCAGGCCCCGAGCAGCACCGCCGCACCCACCACCGAGGCGATGAAGCCTGCGCCCGCGCCCGCCGCATACCAACCCATGGCCTGCCCGGCATAGGTCGCGACCAGCGAGCCGGCGATGCCGAGCACCGCAGTGAGGATGAACCCCATCGAGTTGTTGCCCGGCAGCACCGCGCGGGCCAGGAGCCCGGCGATGAAGCCGATCAGAATCGTCCAGATGATGTGCACGGAAAACCCCCTGTCGTTGGTGACAACAAGCGCCGCCGCCGCTTGGCGTGCAGCGCTCGGGGATCGTGTTCCCGCCTTCCTGAGCGCCAACTGACGGCGCGCCGTCCTGCGACCGCCCGGTCGCCAAGGCGCTGGCAGGAAGCGGGAGCATTTCGCTATCCTGCCGTTTGGCCAAGAATCTGGCCAAGAAGAAGGAAGACGACTTTGCAAACTCACCCCGCCGTCCAAGCCGCCATGGAACGCAGTTTCGGCGCCATTGCCGATCTGGTCCGCCTCCACGCGCAACACACGCCCGACCATGCCGCCCTGTCGGACGCAATCCGCACGCTGGACTACCGCGCCCTCGACGCGCTGATGGACCGCGTCGCGGCCAGCCTGCAGCGCGACGGGCTCAAGGCCGGCGACGCCATCGCCATCTGCGCCTCGTCGTCGGTGAACTACGCTGCCGTGTTCCTGGGCGCGCTGCGCGCGGGCGTCGCGGTGGCACCGCTGGCCCCCGGCTCCACGCCCGCCAGCCTGGCGCGCATGATCGAGGACGCCGACGCGCGCATCCTGTTCAGCGACGCATCGGCCGCCGAGGTCATCGGCCCCGCGAAGGAAGGGGGCATTCCGCGCGTGGCGCTCGACGGCTCGCAGATCGGGCGCGGCATCGAGGAATGGCTGGCGCCTGCCGGCGCGCGGCCCGAAGCGGTCGAGGTGCAGCCGGGCTGGGCCTTCAACATCATCTATTCGTCGGGCACCACGGGCGAGCCCAAGGGCATCGTGCAGGGCCACGGCATGCGCTGGGCCCATGTGCAGCGCGGCGCCAAGTACGAGTACGGGCCCGACACGGTCACGCTGCTTTCAACGCCGCTCTACTCCAACACCACGCTGGTGGTGTTCTTCCCCACGCTGGCCTTCGGCGGCTGCGTGGTGCTGATGCCCAAGTTCGACGCGCTGGGCTACCTGCAGCTCGCGCAGCAGCGCCGCGTGACGCACACCATGCTCGTGCCGGTGCAGTACCAGCGGCTGATGGCGCATCCGCGCTTCGACGAGCACGACCTGTCTTCCTACCGGCACAAGTTCAGCACCAGCGCACCCTTCGGCGCCGCGCTGAAGGCCGACGTGCTCAAGCGCTGGCCCGGCGGGCTGGTCGAGTTCTACGGCATGACCGAGGGCGGCGGCACCTGCATCCTGGAGGCGCACCTGAATCCGACCAAGCTGCATACGGTGGGCCGGCCCGCCGAGGGCAGCGACATCCGCCTGATCGACGAGGACGGCAACGAGCTTCCGAGCGGCAACACCGAGGTGGCCGGCGAGGTGGTAGGCCACTCGGCCGGCATGATGACCGGCTACCACCGCCAGCCCGCGAAGACGCGCGAGGCCGAGTGGTTCGACGCCACCGGCAAGCGCTTCATCCGCACCGGCGACGTGGGCCGCTTCGACGCCGACGGCTTCCTCACGCTGTTCGACCGCAAGAAGGACATGATCATCAGCGGCGGCTTCAACATCTACCCGAGCGACCTGGAGGCCGTGCTGCGCGGCCATGCGGCGGTGGCCGACGTGGCGGTGGTGGGCGTGCCCTCCGAGCAATGGGGCGAGACGCCCGCCGCCTTCGTGGTTCGCCGCGAGGGCGACGCCACCAGCGAGGACGAGCTGCTGCAATGGACCAACGCCCAGCTCGGCAAGACACAGCGCCTGGCGCGCCTGGCCTTCATCGACGAGCTGCCGCGCAGCGCGATCGGCAAGGTGCTCAAGCGCGAGCTGCGTGAGCTCGCCGGCCGTTGACAGCGCCGGGACAGGCGCGCCGTGACACGAAGACAGGGCAAGATCGCGGCGCATGAAATCCCTGCGTGGTCAACTGATCTTTTTCTGGATGCTGCTGTTCGCCATGTGCGCCGCGCTGGCGGTGGTGATGCTCACGCTCTACCGCAGCAGCGCGGGCGTGCAGGTGTCGGCGGCGCGCGCCGCCACCGAGCAGTCCTGCCGGGCGATCGCGGCGCGCTATGCCAAGTCGGCCACGCCGTCGTCCTCCTCGCTTGCCCCTGCCCGGCCGCAGGTCGACCTGCTGCAGGTGCTGCTGCAGCTGGTGCTGATCGAGGCGCCGCATGTCGAGGGCGGCGTGTGGCAGGCCGGCGGCGGCCACCTGGCTTATGCCTACCCCACCTATGAAGGCGGCGGCGTCAAGCGCGACGTGCCCGCGGCCGAGCAGCCGCTGATCGCCGAGGTGGCGCAGCTGGCCGCCCGCACGCAGCAGCTGCAGACCGATGTGGTGCGCGGCAGCCGCGAGGCGCTGATCGTCGCGGCCTGCCCGCTGGCGGCGCCGGGCAACGACCTCGCAGCCTGGACCATGACCCGCACCACCGGCGGCGCGCTGGCCGCGCAGGACAGCCTGCGCACCGGCCTTGGTGTGCTGCTGTTGCTGGTGCTGGCTTCGGGCCTGTGGCTGGGCTTCATCCTGCTGCGCGGGTTGCGCCACGTGCAGCGGCTGGAAGACCGGCTGGCCCGCAGCGATGCCGACGGCGGCGCCATGCCCGAGCTGCCCCGCACCGGCGTGCGCGAGCTCGACCGCATCGTCGACGGCTTCAATCACTATCGTGTGCGTTTCGAGGAAGCACGCGCGCGCCTTCGCGAAGCGGCCCAGCAGCGCAGCCGCGACCAGCGCCTGGCCGCGCTGGGCCGCATGACCGGGGGCATCGCGCATGAGATCCGCAACCCCATCGCCACCATGCGGCTGAAGGCCGAGAACGCGCTGGCCGCCACGCCCGGGAAGCAGGGCGACGCGCTGCGCGTGATCGTCGGGCAGATCGACCGGCTCGACGGCCTGGTGCAGAGCCTGCTGGCGCTGGTGCAGCCGGTGACGCTCGCGCCGGTGCAGGTCGACCTGCATCGCTGGCTTGAAGAACGCATCGCGAGCGTGAGCGGCAAGGCCGGCGCGGCGGACGTACGCCTGGTGCTGCAGCACGACGAGCCGCCGCAGGCCGTGTTCGACCCCGTGCATCTGGCGCGCGCTGTCGACAACCTGCTCGACAACGCGGTGCGCCATGCGCCGCGCGGCGGGCTCGTCACGCTCTCGGCCTCGGCGAACGAGGCGCGCACGCTCTTCATCCGGGTGGACGACGACGGCGGCGGCGTGCCCGAAGCCTTGCAGGCCAGCCTCTTCGAGCCCTTCGCCACGGGCCGCGCCGATGGCACCGGCCTGGGCCTCGCCCTGGCGCGCGAAGTGGCGCTGGCACACGGCGGCGACCTGCGCCATGCGGCGCTCGAACCCGGCACGCGATTCGAACTGGAGCTTCCATGGCGCGCTTCCTGATCGTCGACGACGACGACGCTTTCCGCGACACGCTGGCCGAGACGCTGCAGGGCCTGGGCCACGAGGCGCAGAACGTCGCGAGCGGCACCGAGGCGCTCGATGCGATGGCGCGCACGCGCTTCGACGCCGTGTTCCTCGACCACCGCATGCCCGGCATGGACGGCCTGCAGACGCTGGAGGCGATGCACGCCCGGCTCGCGCGCGTGCCGCCGGTGATCGTGCTCACCGCCTTCGCGAGCGCGGGCAACACCATCGAGGCGATGCGGCTCGGCGCCTTCGACCACATCACCAAGCCGATCAGCCGCGAGGCCGTGCGCGAGGTGCTCGGGCGCGTCCTGCAACAGCAGCAACAAGGCGTGGCGGCGGCGACCGCCGTGGCGGAAGACGACGACGGCGACCTCGTCGGCCTGAGCCAGGCGATGCGCGAGGTGCAGAAGCGCATCGGCCTCGCATCGGCCAGCCAGGCGCCCGTGCTCGTGCTGGGCGAGACGGGCACCGGCAAGGAAATGGTGGCGCGCGCGCTGCACCGGTATTCGTCGCGCGCGGACAAGCCCTTCGTGGCGGTCAACTGCGCGGCCATTCCGAAGGAGCTGCTCGAAAGCGAGCTCTTCGGCCATGTGCGCGGCGCGTTCACGGGTGCGACCGGCGAGCGCGCGGGATGCTTTCGCGCGGCCGACGGCGGCGTGCTGCTGCTCGACGAGATCGGCGACATGGCGCTTTCGGTGCAGGCGAAGATCCTGCGCGTGCTGCAGGAAGGCGAGGTCACGCCGCTGGGCAGCCACAAGCCGGTGAAGGTCGACGTGCGCATCGTCGCAGCCACCCACCGCGACCTGGCTGCGGCGGTCGGCGAGGGACGCTTTCGCGAAGACCTGATGTACCGGCTCGACGTGCTGTCGATACGCCTGCCGCCGCTGCGCGAGAGGCTGGCCGACGTGATCCCGCTGGCCGAGCACTTCCTGCGGCGCGCGGCACTGCCCGATGCGCCCAAGGCGCTCTCCGCGGAGGCCGCGCAGTTGCTGCTGAGCCGGCCCTGGCCCGGCAACGTGCGGGAGCTGCGCAACGTGATGGAGCGCTGCCAGGCGCTGGTGCGGCATCGCGTGATCGGCAGCGCCGACCTGGGGCTGGCGATGGGCGAGGCGCGGCCCGCGCAATCGGCACCGTCCGTCGGGATGCTGCCGGCCGAGTGGCTGGAGGGAGACCTGCCCGGCGCGGTGGAACGGCTCGAACGGCTGCTCATCGAGCACGCGCTCGCGCAGACGCAGGGCAACCGCACCGAGGCCGCGCGGCGGCTGGGCATTCACCGCCAGCTGCTGTACCGGAAGCTGGCGCAGTACGGCATCGAGTAGTAGATAAGGCGACGAAGCGATAAGGCGTCCGGGGGTGTCCGCAAAGCGGACGCCTCCTGTCCCGGTACCGGACGACTGCCGCCGTTCGGCACGCGCAAGTCGTTGATTTCAAAGGAAATGCGGGTTGGCACGTTGTGTGAGATGTCCTTGGGGCATTCATCCACAAGGAGTCACCATGACACACCGCATCGCGTCCATCGCCACCGCCGTCTGCCTGCTCGCGGGCAGCACCGCTTTCACTCCGGCCTTCGCCCATCTTCCGCCGCCGCCGCCCGTTGCCGTTGCACCGGAGGCGGACACCGTCGCCTCCGGCCGCGTGCAGCAATGGCTGCTCAACCCGAACGGCGAGGCCGACGGCCTGCTGCTGGCCGACGGAACGCAGGTCGCGTTCCCGCCGCACCTTTCGGCCGCGGTGATGCAGGCGCTCAGGCCCGGCGACACCGTGCAGGTCCGTGGCTGGCGCGCGCCGCAGGTGCCGGTGGTGCGCATGCAGTCGCTCAGCGCCAACGGCCGCAGCGTGATCGACGAGCCGCCTGTTCCCGGCATGTTCCCGCCGCGACGCGCCCACGATCCGGCCGCGCTGAGCGCCATGACGGCGGACGGGCGCATCGAGCGCCTTCTGTACAACGACCTCGGCGACGTGCACGGCGCGCTGCTGGCCGACAGGACCATCGTGCGCTTCCCGCCGCACATCGGCGCCATGTACGGCGCGCAGCTGCAGCCCGGCGCGCAGCTTTACGCGCGCGGCTGGGGCACGCGCGGTGCGCAGGGCACGGCGCTGGAGGCCACGAGCATGGGCCCGACCGCGTCCACGGCGCGCGAAGTGTTCGAGGGCCCGCACCGGGGGCCCGGACGTGGCCCGGTGGCGCCGCGTCCGCCGGTGCCGGCGTTCTGATCGGCGAGCCCCTGCGATGACCGCCCCATCCTCAGCTCCCTCCCGCCGCAGCCTGCGCTCGCTGGACGCGCTGGCCTTCCTTGCGCCAGACATCCAGGGCGGCGTCGGCCCGTTCCTGATCGTCTTCATGGCCGGCACGCTGGCCTGGGACCCGCAGCGCATCGGCACCGTGATGTTCGTCTCGGCGCTGGTGGGGCTGGTGGTGCAGGCGCCGGCCGGCGCGCTGATCGACAGCGTGCGGCACAAGCCGCGCTGGATCGCGGGGGCCATCGCGCTCATCGCGGCATGCCTCGTGGTCATGGCGAACTGGCCGGGCTACGGTGTGATCCTGGCGGGCCAGTCGCTCATCGGCGCGGCGGGCACGCTGGTGGCGCCCGCCATCGCGGCCATCAGCCTCGGCATGGTCGGCCGCGCCGGGCTGGATGCCCGCATCGGCCGCAACGCCGCGATCACCGCGGGCGGCACGGTGCTGTGGGCACTGGGCACCGGCTGGGTGGGCCACACGTTCGGCCCGCACGCCATGTTCTTCTACGCGGTGGCGATGGCGCTGCCGACCATGGCGGCGGCCATGCTGATCCGCCAGCGCGACGTCGATCCGCTCCTGGCGCGCGGCGCCGACACCGGCCACGAGCCCGATGCCGCGCCGTCCGCACGCTGGTACGACTGCCGCCTGCTTGTGCTGCTGGCCTGCGCCTTCCTGTTCCACCTGGCCAATGCCGCCATGCTCACGCTCGTGGCGCAGAAGGTCGGCACGCAGGCCGGCACCTCGGCCACGCTGTGGCTGTCGGGCGGCGTGATCGTCACGCAGCTGGTCACCGTTCCGATCGCCCTGGCGGTCGGCCGCTGGGCGCCGCGGCTGGCGCGCAAGCCCATCTTCCTGGTCGGCTTCGCGGTGCTGCCGGTGCGAGGGCTGCTCTACCTGCTGGCCGACAGCCCCGCCGCGCTGCTGTCGCTTCAGGTGCTGGACGGCATTGGCGCGGGCATCTTCGGCGTGATGCTGACCTTGATGATCGGCGACATCACGCGCGGCAGCGGCCATTTCAACTTCGCGCTGGGCATCGGCGCAGCCTGCGTGGGGCTGGGTGCGGCGCTGAGCAATCTGGCAGCCGGTGCGGTCGCGCACCTGGCCGGCTACGACGCGGCCTTCGTGATGCTGGCGGCCGTCGCGCTGGCCGGGCTCGCTCTCTTTGCCTTCGCGATGCCCGAAACCCGCTATCGTCCGCGTTCGATGCCGGACGCGCTTGCCGCCCGCGCACCGACCACTTCCGCTCCATGACCAAAGATTCCGTGTCCGCGCCTTCTTCCGCGACTTCCGATTCCGACGCTTCCTCGCCGCACGAAGGCGGCGGCAACGGCCTGCTGTGGGTGCTGGTCGCCGTCGCAGTGCTGTTCGCCTTCCTGCGCCCGCGCGCGCCGATGGACTGGCTGCGGCTGGTCGACTGGCAGACCGTGGGCGCGCTCGCCGGGCTGCTGGCCATCACGCAGGGCGTGGAGCGCAGCGGCATGCTGCAGGCCGCCGCGCAGCGCCTGCTGGCGCGCACGCACGACCAGCGCAGCCTGGCGATGCTGCTGACGGCCAGCGCGGCCTTTCTCTCGGCGCTGGTCACCAACGACGTGAGCCTGTTCCTGCTGGTGCCGCTGACGCGCGTGCTCGCCACGCAGGCGCACCTGCCGCTGGCGCGGCTGGTGGTGCTGCAGGCGCTGGCGGTGAACGCGGGCTCTGCCCTCACGCCGATCGGCAATCCGCAGAACCTTTATCTGTGGCATCGCTCGGGCGAGGGCTTCGTCGCCTTCATGGGAATGATGGGGCCGACGGTGGCGGTGATGCTGTTCTGGCTCTTCGTCGCGGTGTGGCTGCTGGTGCCGCGCACACCCATCGAGCTCAAGCCCGAGGCCGAAGCCGCGCCAGTGCAGCCGCGCATGCTGGCGCTGTCGGGGGTGTTGTTCGTCGGCTTCGTGGTCGCGCTGGACCGGCACTGGCTGCTGGCCGGGCTGGGCGTGGTGTTCGGCGTGTTCCTGGTGGCGTATCCGCGCGTGCTGCGCGGCATCGACTGGGCGCTGCTGGCGATCATCGCGCTGATGTTCGTGGACCTGCGGCAGCTCGCGGAGCTGCCCGCGGTGGTGGCGCTGCTGGGCCACTGGCCGATCACCGAGGGCTGGCGCGCCTACCTCGCGGCCATCGTGACCTCGCAGTTCATCAGCAACGTGCCGGCGGCCATCCTGCTGGATGGCCACGTGCGCGACCTGCCGGCGCTCGCGGCCGGGGTGAGCGTGGGCGGCTTCGGCTGCGTGCTGGGCTCGCTGGCCAACCTGATCGCGCTGCGGCTGGCGAAGCTGCCGAATGGGCTGCGCGAGTTCCACCGCATCAGCATTCCCTTCCTGCTGGTGTGCGCGGCCTCGGCGCTGCTGCTGCGGCTCGGCTGATCGCCCTTTCAACAACCGATCTCGAAAGGACATTCCATGCCAAGTCATCATGAATCCCACGGCACCCTCGACGTCTGGTCCGTCGAAGGCCGCTTCCAGCAACTGATCTACAGCCCCAGGGGCAGCATCGAGGGCGTGCTGATCGACACCGACGGCGTGCCCACGCAGTTCGTGTTCGACCGCCACGACGAAGGCGCCGCGCGCGCCTTCGAGAGCCTGAAGGTGGGCCAGGCGCTGGTGATCGAGGGCATCGAAGCGGGCCCCTCGCCCAAGGCGGAGAGCGAACACACGGTTTACCGCTTCGAGCGGCTGGCCTCGGTCGACGGCGAACCGCCCCGGCGTGCGCGGGCCGAAGAACGCATCGAAGGCACCGTGGTGCGCTTCAACTACGCGCGCCACGGAGAGGCCAACGGCGTGGTGCTGGACACCGGCGACTTCATCCACATGAAGCCCGACGGCCATGCGAAGCTGGCGCTGAAGGTCGGAGACAGGGTGCGGGCCGAGGGCCGCACGCAGCCGCTGGCGACAGGCCAGGGGCGTGTGGTCGAGGCCGTGCGGGTCAACGCTCAGGCGCTGCGGGACGCCGACGGAAGCTGATGCCGCTTGTGGCATTGCGGGAGCTGCGCGGACAATCCTCGACTGCCCATGCCTGTTTTCGGTTCATCCCTGCCGCCTCGCCATGAACTCGCCCTGCGCGACTACGGCCACTCGCACGGCAGCCATGCGCACGACCATTTCCAGGTGCTGATCGGTCTCGACGGCGTGCTCGATATCGAGGTGGAAGGCCGGGGCGCCGGCATCGCCGCGGGCGAAGCGCAGGTGGTCGCACCGGGCGACCGGCACGATTTCAGCGCGCGCAGGCATGGCGCGGTGTGCCTGGTGCTCGACACCACGCAGCCGGCATGGGCCCGCTGCGCCGAACGCGCGCCGCCCGATTCGGCGCAACTGCACGCGTTGGCGCGTTACCTGGCGCAATGCATGAAGCAGCCGCGAACCTCGGCCCTGGCCTTGCAGCACGGGCCGGCGCTGCTCCTGGAGGCCTGGAGCCCCGCACCGGCATCGTCGTCGGCGTCGCGCCGCCGCATCGACTGGTCCTTGCTCGCCGACTGGGCCCGTGCCCGCTGGCACGAGCCCTTGAGCGTGGCCGACCTGGCCCAGGTCGCCTGCCTGAGCCCCAGCCAGTTCGCGCAGCGCTGCCGCGACGAGCAGGGCATGGGCGCGATGCAATGGCTGCGCTCGCTGCGGTTGGCGCATGCGCGCGAGCTGAGGCTGGGCGGCATGAGCGTGGCGGAGACAGCGCGGCGCACGGGCTACCGCTCGCCTTCCGCCCTTACGGCCGCCTTGCGGCGCTGAGTCCCTTTTCCTGATCGAAAGACCGTCGTTTCTCGACGACGGACCGTCATTGCGCGACGACCGCATCGCGTAGCCTCGCCATCCATGCCATCGACCGCCTACGCACTGATCGCCATCGCCCTGTGGACCACGCTCGCCTCGCTGGGCACGGCCCTGTCGCACCTGCCGCCTTTTCTGCTCACTGGCCTCGCGCTCATCATCGGCAGCGTGCCGAGCTGGCCGCTGGTGCTGCGCGACCGCACTGCCTGGAAAGTGCCGCCGCGCACGCTGGCGCTGGGCATCTACGGGCTCTTCGGCTATCACTTCCTGCTGTTCATCGCGCTGCGCTACGCGCCGCCGGTCGAGGCCAACCTGGTCAATTACCTCTGGCCGCTGCTGATGGTGGTGCTGGCGCCGGTGCTGCTGCCGGGCGTGTCGCTGCGGCCGCTGCATCTGGTGGCGGGGCTGCTGGGTTTTGGCGGCGCGGCGGCGGCGATCCTGGGCGCGGGCGGGGGCGGCGCCGCTTCCGCCGCGGGGTACTGGGGCTTCGTGCCGGCGCTGGCCTCGGCCTTCGTCTGGGCGAGCTATTCGCTGTGGACGAAGCGCGTGCCGGCCTTCCCGACCTCGGCGATCGGCCTCTTCGGGCTGGTTTCGGGGGCGCTCGCGCTGGCCTGCCATGCGGTGCTGGAGCCCTCGGTGTCGCTGACGGCCCGTGACTGGCTGCTGCTCGCGCTGTGCGGCCTCGGCCCGCTGGGCGCGGCCTTCTTCGTGTGGGACATGGCGCTCAAGCGCGGCGACGCGCGACAGATCGGCATCCTGAGCTACATCACGCCGCTGGGCTCGACGGCGCTGCTGCTGCTGGTGACGGGCCGGCCGCTGACCTGGACCATCGCGCTGGCGGCCTGGCTGATCATCTCGGCGGCGATCATGGGCACGCGCGCACGCTGATCGCGGTGATCATGGTGATGCCTGCGTGCTGAATCAGGCTGTATCCGACGGCGCGCCTTCATCTTTTCTGGCTAGAGTGGAGGCTCAGGAAAAAGGAGCCAACCCACATGGACGACAAGAACAGGGATTTCGAGATCACGCCAAAGCTGGTGTTCGACCTGAACCTGGCGCTGTACCTCGATCTGGTGGCCGCGCTGGAGGGCGCGGGCGCCGTCACCTACCGCCAGATGGCGGCCCGGGTGCTCAACATCAGCATGGATGCGCGCAGCGACGGCGAAGCCGGCCTGTCGACGGTGCTCGAGGGCATCGCCCGGGGCTTCGCGGGCCATGGCGACGGCCTGTCGATCGAGTTGCTGAAGGCCGCGCGCGGCCTGCGCGAGGACGACGCGCTGGGCGACATCCCGATGCGTCCCGACCTGGGCTGAGCCGCGGCGTCCCTCCGGCGGCCCGCCCCGCGCCTAGTCTTCGGCGACCTGCAGCACCAGCTTGCCGAAGTTCTCGCCCGCGAAGAGCTTGTTGAGCGACTCGGGGAAGGTATCGAGCCCCTTCACCACGTCTTCCTTGCTCTTCATGCGCCCATCTTTCAGGTAACCGGCCATCTCGGCGATGGCGATGTGGTACCTGTCGGCGTAGTCGAACACCACGATGCCTTCCATGCGGGCACGATTCACCAGCAGGCTCAGGTAGTTCTTAGGGCCAGCCGAGGGCATGCTGTTGGCGTTGTTGTACTGGCTGATGGCGCCACAGATGATGATGCGGGCCTTGCGCGCGAGCCGCGCCAGCACCATGTCGAGGATCTCGCCGCCGACGTTGTCGAAGTAGATGTCCACGCCCTTCGGGCAGTGCGTCTTCAGGCCCTCGCGCACCGCGGCGGCGCCGGCCTTGTAGTCGATGCAGGCGTCGAAGCCGAGCTCCTTCACCACCCAGTCGCACTTGGCCTGCCCCCCGGCGATGCCGACCACGCGGCAGCCCTTGATCTTGGCCAGCTGGCCCACCGTCTGGCCGACGGCGCCGGCCGCGCCGGAAACCACCACCGTCTCGCCTGGCTTGGGCATGCCCACGTCCATCAGGCCGAAGTAGCCGGTCATGCCGGGCATGCCCAGCACGTTGAGCCACTGGGTGATGGTGCCCACGCGCAGGTCGATCTTCACCAGGCCGTTGCGCTTGATCTGGTCTTCGGGGATGAGGATGTATTCCTGCACGCCCAGCGTGCCGTAGACGGTGTCGCCCACGGCGAACTGCGGGTTCTTCGAGGCGATGACGCGGCCGACGCCGCCGGCGCGCATCACTTCGTCGATGCCCACGGGCGGGATGTAGCTCTTGGCGTCGTTGAGCCAGCCGCGCATGGCGGGGTCGAGCGACAGCGACAGCGTCTTGACGAGCACGCCGCCCTCGGCCGGTTCGCCGACGGGCTCGGTGGTGAACTTCCAGTTCTCGCGGGTGGCCGTGCCCTCGGGGCGCTTGGCGAGGCGGACCTGATGGTTGGTGAGTGGGGTGCTCATGGCGTCTGTCTCCTTGACCTTGAATGAGGGGGCGCTGGCGCGCAGGCGCATCGTAGCGGCGCCCCCGGGGCGGGCAGGTAGCGCAGGCGACAGCGCGCCTTTCGCCCCCGGCTAGGGCCTGTTCACACTATTTCCGGGGTCGCGAAGGGCAGCCAGGGCGGGCCAATCAAGGCGCGTGACGACGCGTGTGCATGCGCACACGCTAGGAGCGCAACGCCGAGTGGCCCGCCCTGGCTGCCCTTCCCGCAGGGTTGGCGCTCCAAGGGGCCGTCTGCGGCGTTGCCCGCGCTTGCGAGGCGAAAGCCTTGCTGCGCACGGGCGCCTTGCAGCCAGCCCCTTGGAGCGCCAACGCGACCCCGGAAATAGTGTGAACAGGCCCTAGGCCAGCCTGACGACGATCCGCAACCCCGGCTGCGCGTTGCGCACCGTGAGCTTGCCGCCGTGCGCCTCGGCGATCAGCCGGCACAGGTACATGCCCAGGCCCACGCCGCCGGTGGCGCGCGCCCGGGCGCCGTCGGTGCGGTAGAAGGGCTCTGTCAGGCGCTCGAGCTGCTCGTCGTCCACGCCGGGGCCGTGGTCGCGCACCTCGATCTCCGCGCCCTGGCTGCTGCCGTCGAGCACCGCGCGCAGCGACACGCAGGGCGGCCGGGGCGCGTCGGCGCTGTAGCGCAGCGCGTTGTCCAGCAGGTTGCGCACCAGCAGCCGGATGCGCATGCGGTCCACCGCGTGCGGCGGCAGGCCCTCGGCCAGGTCGAGATGCACATGCTCCGCTCCGGGCATCTCGGCCACGATCTCGCGGATCAGCGCCGCCAGGTCGACTGGTTCGCGCTGCAGCGCCACGTGCGGGCTGGCGAGGCGCTCGCTTTCGAGCAGGTCGCTGATGAGGTCGCGCATCTCGTTCAGGTCGCGCAGCAGCGCGTCGCGCTCGGCCTGCCCCTCGGGCGTGGTCGGCAGCAGTTCGGCGTTCAGGCGCGCGCGCGTGAGCGGCGAGCGCAGCTCGTGGCTCAGCGCCAGCAGCAGCCCGCGCTTGGCGTCGAGCATGGCCTGGATGTCCTCGGCCATGGTGTTGATGCGCTCGGCAAGGTCGCCGAGGTCGTCGTTGCGGCGGATCGGAATGGGCTGCGTGAACTCGCCGCGGCCGAAGCGCTGCGCGCCCTCGCGGATGTCGATCAGCGGGCGCAGCAGACGGCTCACGTAGGCGTAGCCCAGCAGCACGCACGACAGCAGCAGGCCCAGCGTGGCCCAGCCGATGACGCGCGGCGCCAGCTGCCAGAGCTTGGGCGACCAGCCGAAGATCACGCGGTGGCCGTCGGCCGTGGGGCGGATGAACCACTTGTCGCCGCCGAAGACGTCTTCGCGGTCGTGCATCCAGCCGCCGGGGCTGCTGGCGCCGCCGGGGTTGGAGTCCCAGTTGACCTTGGGGCCCACGATGCGGATGGTGATCGGCAGCCGCGCCACCAGTGCCTGCGCGCGCGCCACGTCGGGCGGCGTGCCGATCTCGGCGACCAGGCGGTCGGCGTAATCGGTCAGCATCGGCTTGGCGGCCTCGGCCCAGCCGGTGGAGAACGATTTCTTCATGCCGCCCATGAAGACGGCCGCCATCACCAGCGCGAGCAGCACGAACATCAGCACCAGCCGCACGCGCAGCGAACGGCGCCAGCGGCGCTTGCCCTGCACCTTCTCGTTCCAGCGCGCGTGCCACTTGGCGTGCCAGTCGCCGCGCGTCATCTCGTCGCGGCATTCCTCGCCGCGCCACCGCATCCTGCGGGACTCCCTGCTTCGGCCGAAGTTCATGCAGGTTCGCTGCGGGCGACGGCCAGCGCGTAGCCCGCGTTGCGCAGCGTCTTGATGCAGTCCAGCGGCTCGAGCTTCTTGCGCAGGCGGCTCACCACGATGTCGACCGCGCGCGTGTAGAGCTCGGCCTCGTGCCCGCGCAGGCGGTTGAGGATGTCGTCTCGGCTGAAGACCTTGCCCGGCTCGGCCGCCAGCAGCGCGAGCAGCTCGAACTCGGTGCCGGTGAGCTCCACGCGCTCGCCGTGGCGCAGCACCTGGCGCCGGTCGAGGTCGATCGACAGGCCGTCGAACACGCGGTACTGCGTGCCGCTGGCTGACGCCTGCGGCGTGCTGCGCTGGCGGCGCAGGATGGTCTGCACGCGCGCTACCAGTTCGCGCGGCTCGAAGGGCTTGGGCACGTAGTCGTCGGCGCCGAGCTCCAGCCCGACCACGCGGTCCATCACTTCGCCGCGGGCGGTGAGCATCACGATGGGAATGTCGCTTTCCTTGCGGATTTCGCGGCACAGCGCGAAGCCGTCCATCTCGGGCAGCATCACGTCGAGGATGGCCGCGTCGTAGGTGCCTGCACGCAGCCTGGCCAGCCCCTCGCTCGGGCGCACGGCGCTTTCGAGCGTGCAGCCGAAGCGTGCGAAGTAGGTGGTCAGCGGCGCGGCGAGATGCTCGTCGTCGTCGATCAGCAGGATGCGCGGCATGGCGGGATTGTGCCTCCGGACGAGAAAGTGGCGAATGACCTCGCTGACCATCAGACCCGCCGGCATCGCACCGCCCAGGTCAGGCCCGTCACGAGGATGGAAAGCAGCAGCGCGTGGTAGACCACGTCGGGCACCGTGCGCGGGCCGATGCCCGCGATGATGGTGCCGAGGCCGACCAGCGTGCCCAGCAGCGCGAAGCCCTGGCCGAAGATGGCCGCGCGGCGCGCATGGTGCGGGCGCAGCCAGGTCTCGACCGAGGCCAGCACCAGCACCGTGGCGATCACCGCCTCGGCAGTGCGCGCCGCCGGGTGCGCGTAGCCGGGCACGAGGAACCCGGCATGCACCATCGACGCGATGCCCAGCGTGAGCGCCTCCGTCAGCATCCATGCGCGCGCGGCCGGCGCGTGCACGGCATGCGAAGCCGTGGGGTCGCCGCTCACCATGGGTCGGCCTTGCCGATGCGGCCCAGGTGCGTGGCGGCGAAGCCGCTCGCGTACTTGAGCCCGTAGCCCAGCGCGTGGTCCATGCCGATGTGCGCCAGCCAGATCAGGCTGCCGGCCACCGCCCACGGCATCGCCGCGAGCACGCCCAGCGCCAGCAGCAGCACCGGACCGACGTACGAGTGCGCCGCGTTGTAGAGCGCAGCCCCCGTGCGCGGGCCCGCGAGGTAGCCCAGCAGCGAGAGATCGGGCGCGAGCAGCCACAGCGCGAACACGCCCCAGCCTGCGCCGAACTGCGCGTAGGCGGCGAGCGCCACGCCGAGCACCACGGCGCCTTCGAGGCGCAGCAGGGTGCGCACGCCGCCTGCCGCCGCTACGCCCCCTTCGGGAGACGCCGTGGAACCGGCTTTGCCGGGCCACTGGTGTCGCCCCCGGAGAGGGGGGAGGCGCAGCGACACGAAGTGCGCGAAGCCTGGGGGTGAGCCCGGTTCAGCCACGGTGGCTCCAGCGGCGGCCGCCTCGTTCCATGAAATCGCGCACCTTCTGCTGCTGCGCGGCGTTCAGGCTGTCGAAGAAGTCCGCTGCGGCGGCGATGATCTCGGGACTGCCGTTGCGCACGGCCGTGGTCTTCTCGTCGATCAGTCGGGCAGCACCGGCCTGGTCGAGCTTGTTGCCCGCGAACAGCGCCTTGAACTGCGAGCGCGGATCGCCAGAGCCGCCCGCGCCGCGCATGGCTTCACGCTGCGCCTGCAACTTCTCGGCCAGCACGGTGAGCTTCTGCTTCTGGCTCGCGTCGAGTTCGAGCTTGCTGCCCACGCGCTCGACCATCTTCGTGCGGAACTCGGCGCTGTCGCCGCCCCAGCCGTGGCGGTAGCTGCTGCAGCCAGCGATGCTCCCCGCGACCATGGCGGCGCCGGCGAAGCCGAAGAGAGTGCGTTTGATCCAGTGTTTCATGGCGATTCCTTGTGTTCCTGGTGTTGTGTTGAGGAGGAAGCTCCATGGTGCGGATTGCACCGGGCCAAGTCCTCTCGCTGCGGTTGCGGCGTGTTTCGTTTTATGGCGACAGGCGTGGCGACAGGCGTGGCGACAAGCCGGCCTGCTTAGAGGCGGCTGCTCTTGGCGTTGGCAGCCGAGGCGCGTGCGTCGACGGGGTTGGGCATGGTCGAGATGACCTGGCTGTTCACGCGCGAACTCGCCGACACGTTCTGGTCAGGCGCGGCGGCAGCGCGCACGGCTTCTGCGACGATGCGCCCGCGTTCGGTCGAGACGGCCATGGTCTCGGCACCGCGCGAGCCGCGCACCACGTTCTGGTCGGGCGCCGATGCGGTGCGCATGGCTTCGGCGTTGACTTCGGCACGGCTCTTGGCCGACACGGCGGGCTGCACGCCCTCGTAGCTCTCAGCCTTCGCGCCGGCTGCGGCGAGCATGGCGAAGGATGCGACGGCGACGATCTGGGTGAAGGAGATGGAGTTCATTTCAGGCCTTTCTTTCAGTGGTTGAAGAGAAGGCCTGATCGTGCTTGCGGGCCCCCCGCAAGTCCTTTCGCCGCAGTTTCGGCGTGTTTCGTTTCTTTTCACTCACCCGCGGGGTGAGTGAAAAGTACGCTCGTGGCGTCAGCCGGTCAGCCAGCCATTGCGGCGGCGGGGTCGTCGGAGTCGAGCACGCTCTTTGCCCATGCCTCGAGCTTGCCGGTGTCGGCGCGCAGCACCTCCTGCTTGACCGCGAGGATGCGCGAGGGATGCATCGAGAAGCTGCGCAGGCCCAGGCCCAGCAGCAGACGCGTGAAGGCCACGTCGCCCGCCATTTCGCCGCACACGGCCACGCCCTTGCCTTGTCGGCGGCACTCGGCGATGGTGTCGGCCACCAGGCGCAGCACGGCCGGATGCGCCGGGTCGTAGAGGTGCGCCACCGATTCGTCGGCGCGGTCGATCGCCAGCGTGTACTGGATCAGGTCGTTGGTGCCGATCGACAGGAAGTCGAAGTGCTTCAGGAAGATGCGCAGCGTGAGCGCGGCCGCCGGGATCTCGATCATGGCGCCGAGCTTCACGTGGCCGTACACCGCGCCGCGGTTGTCGAGTTCGGCGCGCGCGAAGTCGATCAGCGAGAGCGTCTGCCTGATTTCGCTCGCGTGCGCGAGCATCGGGATGAGCAGATGGATCTCGCCATGCGCCGCCGCGCGCAGGATGGCGCGCAGCTGCGTGAGGAACATCGCCGGATCGGCCAGGCTCCAGCGGATGGCGCGCAGGCCCAGCGCCGGGTTCAGGTGCTCCTGCTTGTTGGCCGACTTGCTGTCCAGCGGCTTGTCGGCGCCCACGTCGATGGTGCGGATGGTGACCGGCATGCCCTGCATGCCCTCGACCGCGCGCCTGTAGGCCTGGTACTGCTCCTCCTCATCGGGCAGCCGGGTCTGGGGCGAGCCCGTGTCGCGGCCCATGAAGAGGAATTCGCTGCGAAAGAGGCCCACGCCCACCGCGCCGGCCTTGACCGCGCCCACGGTGTCTTCCGGCATCTCGATGTTGGCCAGCAGCTCCACCCGCTGGCCGTCGAGCGTGACGGCGGGCTTGTGGCGCAGCCGCGCGAGCCGGCCGCGCTCGAGGTCGCCCTGGCGCTGCTTGAAGCCGTACTCGGCCAGGATGATCGGCGACGGATCGACGATCACCACGCCGGCGTCGCCGTCGATGATGACCCAGTCGTCCTGCCGCACCAGCTGGCTCGCAGTGCGCGCGCCGACCACGGCCGGGATGTCCATGCTGCGCGCCACGATGGCGGTGTGCGAGGTGCGCCCGCCCACGTCGGTGACGAAGCCGGCGAACACGCTCTTCTTGAACTGCAGCATGTCGGCCGGCGAGAGGTCGTGCGCGATCAGCACCAGCGGCACGTCGATGCCGTCGCCCGCGGTGGGGTCGTCGTTGTCATCGTCAGCGGAGGCCGCGCGCTTGCGGCGCGGCGGGCTCGGCGCCAGCACGGCGGCCGTGCCCTTCATGCGGTGCAGCAGCCGCTCGACCACCTGCTCGAGGTCGGCCTTGCGCTCGCGCAGGTACGGGTCCTCCATCTCGTCGAACTGGCGCGCGATGATCTCCAGCTGCGTGGTCAGCGCCCACTCGGCGTTGTACAGGCGCTCGCTGATCCAGTGCTTGACGCCGCCGCTCAGGGCTTCGTCCTGCAGCAGCATCTGGTGCACCTCGAGCAGCGCCGCAAGCTCGTGCGGCGCGTCGTTCGGGCCCATCTGCGCGACGTTGGCCTGCAGCTTGGCCAACTCGTCGGCCACCGCGTTGCGCGCGGTGCGCACGCGGTCGATCTCGGTCTCGATCTCTTCGGGCTTGATGAAGTAGTGGGCGACGTCGATGCGGCTCGACACCACCAGCACGGCGCGCCCGATGGCAATGCCACGGGCAACGGGGAGGCCGTGGACTGCGAAGGTCATGGGACGGTCCTTATTCGCCTTCGCCGAACTTGTCGTCCATGAGCTGGACGATGGCGTTCATCGCTTCTTCTTCCTGCGGCCCGTTGGTTTCGAGCTCGACGGTGGAGCCCAGGCCGGCAGCCAGCATCATCACGCCCATGATGCTCTTCGCGTTGATGCGGCGGTCGCCGCGGGAGAGCCACACCTCGCAGGGAAAGCTGCCTGCGAGCTTGGTCAGCTTGGCCGATGCGCGTGCATGCAGGCCCAGCTTATTGCTGATGGTCACGGATTTCTTGATCACTGTGCTTTCTTTTCGCCTGGTTCTGGGGAGCCGCCACCGCCACCTGCATCACGCCCGCGGTGCCGCCCGCGAGGGCGCGCTGCACCAGCGTCTCCAGGGGTTCGTGCCGGTAGGTGACGGCACGCAGCAGCATCGGAAGATTGACCCCCGCCACCAGCCGCGACCGGACGCCGTCCACCAGCTTCTGCGCCACGTTGCAGGGCGTGGCGCCGAACACGTCGGCCAGCACCAGCACCTGCGAACGCGGCGCGTGCAGCTGCTGCGCGAGGGTGATGCGCGCGGCCGCCAGCGTTTCTTCGGGCGACACGTTGGGCAGCACGTCGAGCGCGGCGATGGCCTGTTCGCAGTCGGGAAACACATGCAGCGCGCACTGCCGCATCGCATGGGCGAACGGAGCGTGGGCGATGATGAGGATGCTGTTCATGCAAAAGGGAGGACGACGCGTCGATTATGCGGGGGCGCCCAGGGGAAGTAGATATGCGACATAACGCGGCAGCCCCGGAAAACGGACAGGACCGTGCGGACGGTCTGGCCACCGCAGCTATCGGAACCATAGCAGGCGAGGCCGCCGCTCATGGAAGCCTGAGGCCCTCGAAGAAGGTCTTCGACGCCTCGGCCGAGGAAGGCTGGCCGAGCACCGTGGCCTGGTAGAGCGCCACCGAACCGTCTTTCTGCGACTGGGCGAACCAGAGCACCTGCAGGGGCGTGGCCGTACCTTTTTGCGGCGGCTGTGTTTCCAGGCGCAGCGGCGCGGGCACTGCCGTTGCGCGCAGCACGCTGGCGGCGGATTCCGTCACCTGCGCCTCGCCAAGTTGCCCGCGCGTGGCGGTGTGCCAGGCGCGCAGCCAGGCTTCGGCCTGCTCTGGGCCGTTCGCGGAGGCATGCGCGATGGCGAATGTCGCGCCGCCGGCTTCGCAGCCCGTCATGTCGACCTGCACCGATTCGGTGCCCAGCGGCAGCGCGCGGGTCGCACGGTCGGCCTTGCAGGGCAGCATCGCGACCAGGCCGGCCCCGGCGATCGGCACTTCGCGCCAGTTGAAGGCGGGGCTGCAGGCTGCGAGCAGGGCTGCCGCGGCCAGCACTGCGAACCTGGAGCGGGGAATGGCGGGGGACGGCGACGGCATGGGGCAGCGATTATCGAACCGTGCACGCCGGTCGGGATGTCGCCAGCACGATCGGGCACGCGGAACTAAAATCGCGCCGCCCTTCTCTTGCACCAAGCCATGAAGAAATACCTCGCCGCAGCAGCTGTCGTCGTCGCATTGGCCACCGGCGTGGGCGTGTACCTCGGCTCCGGCGCCACTGCCGCTCCCGCCTCCACCTTCGTGCTGCTGGACGGCTCGCAGAAGAGCACGGCGGACCTGAAGGGCAAGGTCACCCTGGTCAACTTCTGGGCCACCAGCTGCGTGACCTGCGTGGGCGAGATGCCCAAGGTCATCGCCACCTACGACAAGTACAAGGCCCAGGGCTACGACACCCTGGCGGTGGCCATGAGCTACGACCCGCCGAGCTACGTCGTCAATTTCGCCCAGACACGCAAGCTGCCGTTCAAGGTGGCGATCGACAACACCGGCAGCGTGGCGCAGGCCTGGGGCGACGTGAAGCTCACGCCGACCACCTATCTGGTCAACAAGCGCGGCGAGATCGTGAAGCGCTATGTGGGCGAGCCGGACTTCGCCGAGCTGCACAAACTGATCGAAAAACTCCTGGCCGAAGCCTGATCTCTCGCCAGCCCCAACGAAAAGGCGCCCCGAAAGGGCGCCTTTTGCTTTTGTCCTGTCGCGATCCGCTGCTTACTGCGCGCGGAAGCTGTCGTGGCAGGCCTTGCAGCTCGCGGCGGTCGGGCCGAACTGGGCCTTGAGGGCATCGAGATTGCCGGCCTTGGCGGCGGTCACCAGCTTGCCGGTTTCCTCGAGCAGCTTCTGCTGGCGTTCCTTGAACTTGGCGTCTTCCTTCCAGATGTCGGGCCTGGCCTTGCCGCCCTCGGCACCGGCGGAGAAGCCTGCCCAGGGCAGCTTCGCCATGTCGGCGACCACTTCGGCATTGGCCGCGGCGGCGGCTGCGTCGTAAGGCGCGCGGCCGTTGGCCATGGCGCCGAGGCGGCCGAAGTGCTGGCTCATCACGAACAGCGAACTCTGGCGGTACTTGATGGCGTCTTCGGGCTTGGCGAACTGGGCGGCCGCGGGAAGGGACATGGCCGCGCAGGCGGCTGCGACGGCCAGGGAGGCGAATCGTTTCATGGGTGATCCTCGTGTGGGGAAAAAACGCCATCGTGCGCGGCGCTGCGGGCGAGTGTAGGGGCGGGCCGTACCGGCCGCATAGCAACAACCCGAAGCGGCCTGGGGCCCGGACTTTGCTAATCTGCGCCTTCCGCAGCACCGCGCCCCCCAGCGCCTTCCTCGATGACCGACACCTCCGTGGCCGCCTTTCGCGCGGCCCCCGGCCCCGGCGCCCGCACCCGGGTCTGGGACCTGCCGACGCGCCTTTTCCACTGGGCGCTGGCCATCGCCGTCGTCGGCATGATCGGCACCGGCCTGAACGGGGCCATGGAGTGGCACTTCCGCATCGGCTACACGGTCCTGGCGCTGCTGCTTTTCAGGCTGCTCTGGGGCTTCATGGGCGGACGCTGGTCGCGCTTCGGGGCTTTCGTCTACGGGCCGGGCTCGCTGGCGGCCTACCTGCGCGGCCGGGCGCATCCGGACCACCTGATCGGGCACACGCCGCTGGGCGCGCTGTCGGTGTTTGCGGTGCTGGCCATCCTGGTGCTGCAGGTCGCGACCGGGCTGATGGCGGACGACGAAATCTCGGCCTCGGGGCCGCTCACCCGCTTCGTCTCCGGCGAGATCGTTGGCATGGCCACCGGCTGGCACAAGGCGCAGGGCAAGTGGATCGTGATCGCCCTTGCGAGCCTGCATGTGCTGGCCGTGCTGTTCTACGTGCTCATCAAGCGGCACCGCCTGGTGCGGCCGATGGTATCGGGCGACAAGCTGGTCCCTTCCGAAAGCGGCCAGGTGGCGCCCAGCCGCGACGATGCGGCCTCGCGCTGGCTGGCGCTGGTGCTGTTCGCGCTATGCGCGGGCGTGGCCTGGTGGATTTCCTCGTTGCGCGTATGAGCTTCTCTGTTTCACGCCCCCTGCCGCTGTCGGCCATGCCGGCGGTGGTGCTGCTCACCCCCGAAGAGGCCCACGAGATCGAGGCGACACGCACGATCTTCCGTGACTACGCGGCTTCGCTGGGCATCGACCTGGATTTCCAAGATTTCGACGGCGAACTGGCGCAATTGCCCGGCGAATACGCCGAGCCACGCGGCACGCTGCTGCTTGCGCTGGTCGATCCCGCGAACGTCAAGGAAGACGCCGGACGGCGGGCTCCGACGCTGCAGCGCGCCGACGGCACGCTGGCCCATGTGGCGGGGTGCTGCGCGCTGCGTCCGCTGGACAACGCGGACTACGCGAACGCGGCGGAAATGAAGCGCCTGTACGTGCGCCCCGGCTTCCGCGGCCTCGGGCTGGGCCGCCAGCTGGCCGAGGCGATCCTCGATGCCGCACGCAGCGCGGGTTACGGCTGCGTGCTGCTGGACACCCTCGACGACATGGAATCGGCCCGGGCGCTCTACGAAGACCTGGGTTTCGTGGAGGTACCGCCCTACTATCACAACCCCGTCGCCGGGGCTCACTACTTGAAAGTAGATCTCTGACCCGTCGGCCTCAGCCGCGGGCCTGGGCCAGCAGCGTGCCGGCGTCGCTCACTTCGAACTTGCCCGGTGCCTCGACGTTCAGCGTCGCGACCTTGCCGTCCTTCACCAGCATCGAGTAGCGGTTGCTGCGCAGGCCCATGCCGCGTCCGGTCAGGTCGAGCGTGAGGCCGGTGGCCTTCGCGAAGTCGGCGCTGCCGTCGGCCAGCATGCGAACCTTGGCGCCGGTCTTCTGGTCGCGCGCCCAGGCGCCCATCACGAAGGCGTCGTTCACGCTGACGCACCAGATCTCGTCCACGCCAGCGGCCTTGAAGTCGTCGAAGTGCTGAACATAGCCCGGCACGTGCTTGGCCGAACAGGTGGGGGTGAAGGCGCCGGGCAGCGCGAACAGCGCGATGGTCTTGCCAGCCGTCGCCTTGGCCACGTCCACGGGGTTCGGGCCGATGCTACAGCCTTCGCCCTCGACTTCGGAGTATTCCTGCAGGGTGGCCGAGGGAAGGGTGTCGCCGACTTTGATCATTGAATGTGCTCCTGAAAAAGAAAAACGGCCCACATTGTGGGCCGTTTCCGGATTGGATGCCCCTGGGGGCTCCAATGATTGATCAGACCAGGACGGCCTTCTCGACCAGACGGGTCACGACCCAGTTCTTGGTCTTCGAGATCGGACGGCTTTCCGTGATCTCGATGGTGTCGCCCAGCTTGTACTCGCCCTTTTCGTCGTGGGCGTGGTACTTGCTCGTCTTGGCCACGATCTTGCCGTAGAGCTCGTGCTTCACACGACGCTCGACCAGCACCGTCACGGTCTTCGCGCGCTTGTCGCTGACCACCTTGCCGATCAAGGTGCGCTTGAGGGATTTTTTAGCTTCCGTCATGTTCACTCCTTACTTGGCGGCTTGGGCTTCTTGCTGCTTCTGGGCAAGAATGGTCTTGGCGCGCGCGATGTCGCGGCGGGTCACGCGCAGCGTCGAGGTGTTCGACAGCTGTTGCGTGGCCTTCTGCATGCGCAGGCCGAAGTGGGCCTTCTGCAGATCCTTGATTTCGGCTTGCAGGCCTGCGACGTCCTTCGTGCGCAGGGTTGCGGCCTTCGTCACCTTGGCCGGAGCCGCGGTTTCCTTCTTCTTACGTGTTGCCATGGATGTTCTCCTCTCAGGCGCCGAGCTGGCGAGCGACGAACGTCGTGCGCAGCGGCAGCTTGGCGGCAGCCAGGCGGAACGCTTCGCGGGCGAGCTCTTCGGGCACGCCGACGATCTCGAACACGATCTTGCCGGGCTGGATTTCGGCGACGTAGTACTCGGGGTTGCCCTTGCCGTTACCCATCCGCACTTCTGCGGGCTTGGTCGAGATCGGCTTGTCGGGGAACACGCGGATCCAGATACGGCCACCGCGCTTCACATGACGCGAAATCGCGCGGCGAGCGGCTTCGATCTGGCGCGCCGTCAGGCGGCCGCGGTCGGTGCATTTGAGACCGAAGTCACCGAACGCAACCGAGTTACCCGTGGTTGCGATGCCGGTGTTGCGGCCCTTTTGTTCCTTGCGGAACTTTCTGCGTGCAGGTTGCAGCATGTTTTGTTACTCCGTGAGGGCCCCAGGCGCTTGCGCGCCCGGGAGCGACCGATTACTCGGCCTTGGCACCGTCCGCTGCTGCAGCGGGCGCGGCTTTGCGGACGCGCTTAACGGCGGGTTTCGAGTCTGCACCGGCACCGCCGGTTGCTTCTGCGGGCTTGTCGCTGCCATCGGCCGGAGCGGTGTTGCCACCGATCGGACCGCGGGCACCGGCGCGCGGGCCGGGGCCACGGCGGTCGCTGCCCGGACGGTCGCCACCAGGGCGGCCATCGCGGCGGGGACCACGCGGGCGACGTTCTTCTTCAGGACGCGGCGTCTCGACGGCGGGCAGGTCGTTGCGACCCAGCGTGTCGCCCTTGTAGACCCACACCTTCACGCCGATGACGCCGTAGGTCGTCTTGGCTTCGGAGGTGCCGTAGTCGATGTCGGCGCGCAGGGTGTGCAGCGGCACGCGGCCTTCGCGATACCACTCGGTACGAGCGATTTCGATGCCGTTCAGGCGGCCAGCCGACATGATCTTGATGCCCAGGGCACCCAGACGCATGGCGTTCTGCATGGCGCGCTTCATGGCGCGGCGGAACATGATCCGCTTTTCGAGCTGCTGCGTGATGCTGTCGGCGATCAGCTGCGCATCGATTTCGGGCTTGCGCACTTCTTCGATGTTGACCGCAACCGGCACGCCGAGCTGCTTGCCCAGTTCGCGCTTGAGGTTCTCGATGTCTTCGCCCTTCTTGCCGATCACGACGCCCGGACGAGCCGAGAAGATCGTGATGCGTGCGTTCTTGGCGGGACGCTCGATCATGACGCGCGAGACCGAAGCGTTCTTCAGCTTCTTCTTCAGGTACTCGCGAACCTTGATGTCTTCGGCCAGCATGCCCGCGAAATCGCGGTCGCTTGCGTACCAGCGGCTGGACCAATTACGGGTAACCGCCAGGCGGAAGCCGGTTGGGTGGATTTTCTGTCCCATATTTCTTCCAGGCTTAGTTGCCAACCGTCACGTACACATGGCACGTGGGCTTGCTGATGCGATTGCCGCGACCCTTGGCGCGCGCCGTGAAGCGCTTGAGCGTGGCGCCTTGCTCGACGTAGATGGTCTTGACCTTCAGTTCGTCGATGTCGGCACCGTCGTTGTGCTCGGCGTTGGCGATAGCCGATTCGAGCACCTTCTTCACGATCACAGCGGCCTTCTTCTGCGTGAATTGCAGGATGTTGAGCGCTTGATCGACCTTCTTGCCGCGGATGAGGTCAGCGACCAGACGGCCCTTGTCGACCGACAGGCGGACACCGCGGAGGACTGCACGTGTTTCAGACATGGTCGTTCCTTACTTCTTCTGGACTTTCTTGTCCGCGGGGTGCCCCTTGAACGTGC